>CEUZ01279779.1_pt1 | contig 16883 bp, 12 predicted proteins | sample 361511 | NCBI WGS metagenome assembly CEUZ01 (sample SAMEA2622822, study PRJEB7988) | marine metagenome | biome: marine biome (ENVO:00000447); feature: surface water layer (ENVO:00002042); material: "saline water (ENVO:00002010), including plankton (ENVO:xxxxxxxx)" | depth 5 m
ACAACTCCAAGAAAAATCGCCAAAAAGGATCCGAAATTTTTTGCTAGGGGGAGCAGAATAAATCCTATACCTGCCAGCAAAACACCCAAAACCATCATTCTTCTAGGACCCCATTTATCGATCAAAAGGCCTGTGATTGGACTTTGAACCCCACCTTCAAGAGCTGACAGGCCGAAGACTAGAGAGGTTGATGTATGGCTTAATCTCAAGTCTCGTGCCAATTCTAAGAAATATACTGCAAACCCTCTTCCGTAAAACCCAGAAAGTAAACAGTTTAATATTGCCCCAATGAAAGCAAATCGCCATCCATGGAAACTGTTCGATTCGTTATCTACCCCTGAATCCTTTTCAATATCATTCATGCTGAACAAATCATTATCAGTTGTTTATTCCAAGGTTATAAGGCTTGGCCTTTCAATAGTTAAATCCACTACGATTGTAGTACGTTCCAAAATATTACCTGCATGAATAGGGATATGGCTATATTCAATTTTTCATGCCATTTGGCGATTCTTGTCCTAAAATGCGCACCCTATCTAATGAAGGCGTGCAAAAACTACTGGTCGGGGTGACTGGACTTGAACCAGCGACCTCGTCGCCCCGAACGACGCGCGCTACCAACTGCGCCACACCCCGTATCAAAATTGACCTAGTCGATTATACGTCAAGAGAAACAAAATAGAACAGTTATTGGCCTATGAGTCAAATTGAAAACCATCTTATTTTGCAAATTAAATTACTGACTAAACTAGGATAAGGCGCACTATTAGCTGGAAACAGATATTGCGTCAAGACCCTTACTGATTAATAATGGAATGCAAATTAGATTTGGCACCGTATAAATTTGTTGTGTCTTAATAATTTTAGTAAAACATTAGAACAGCAATAACGATGGCTTTAATACGAATAGAATTGGGAGCAAAATAAAATGAAAATGTATTTAAACGGCAATTGGGTTGATCGAGAAGAAAAAATCGATGTAGTTAATCCATTCAACGGACAGGTATTCGACACAGTACCAAAATCCAGTACAGAAGATGTTTTAGATGCAATTGCCAGTGCTGAAAGAGGCGCAAAAGTGATGGCTAAAATGTCTGGGTTTGAACGTTATGACCTACTAATGAAGGCCGTCAGCCTGATGCAAGAAAGAGTAGACGATCTCGGTAAAACCATAACCATGGAAGAAGGAAAAGTAATATCTGAAGGGATTGGTGAAGCACAAAGAGCTATCCAAACAATGACAGGGGCAGCTGAAGAAGCAAAGCGACTTTCGGGTGAAGTAATCCCTCTAGATGGTGCACCAACCTGGACTGGTCAGCTTGGATTCACTTTGCGTGTCCCTTGCGGTATTGTGGCAGCGATAACCCCTTTCAATTTTCCCCTAAACCTAGTTGCTCACAAAGTGGGCCCTGCACTAGCTGCTGGTAATGCTGTGATTATCAAACCAGCTTCCGACACTCCGTTATCTGCTCTAAAGCTAACAGAAATATTACTTGAGGCCGGCATCCCTGCTGATGCTGTTCAGTGCCTAACAGGCTCTGGGGCAGCAATAGGCGATGCTCTTGTAGGCGACTCTAGAGTACGTAAAGTTACCTTTACTGGGAGTCGAGATGTTGGTGAACATATATGTCAAGCGGCAGGCCTTAAGAAAGTAACTATGGAATTGGGATCAAATTCTCCACTTATTGTTATGCCTGATGCTGATATTGAAAAAGTGGTCGCAGGAACCGTTTCCAGTGGGTTCTCCAATGCAGGACAAGTATGTATTTCAGCTCAAAGGATAATTACCGATCGTAAAGTTTATGCTGACTACATTGATGCTTTAACAGAAGGTGTTAAAGGTATTAGTACCGGTAACCCAATGGACGAGAACGTAAAGATGGGTCCAATGGTTCGGCCCCAGGATGCAATCCGAGTAAACGAGTGGGTTAGAGAAGCTGTTGCGGGTGGAGCCAGAACTGTAATTGGAGGAGAATATGAAGGGGCTATACATTCACCAACAGTACTTGCTGATGTCAAACCTGAAATGCGCATTTCTTGTGACGAACTTTTTGGCCCTGCAGTTGCTGTAACGCCCTCATCCAGTATCGAAGAAGCCATTTCATTAGCCAATGACTCTAACTACGGTCTTAGCGCAGCAATTTTTACCCAAAACATCGACTGGGCTATGAAATTTGCTCGTGAGGTAGAATCTGGAAATTTAATGATCAACTCAGGTCCACAATGGAGAGCAGATTTAATGCCATATGGAGGCCTTAAAGAAAGTGGAATGGGCAAAGAAGGACCAAAATATGCGGTTGAGGAAATGACTGAATTAAAAATGGTTATTTATCACCCCTGATTAAGTCTCAATAGCGACCCCATAGCCTCTGGGGTCGCTGCCGCCACTAAGATTTCCATTATTCTGATCGACAACTATCGCCTGAACTCGAGCTGCCCTGCTGGGGTAGATACCGTATGAAGCGGAATCCCTGTATACCCTATGTCCTTTAGCAACTAATTCGTCACACACATCCGAAGATATCCTGCCTTCTAAATAAACTTCATTTCCCTGGCAATCAAATCTAGGTGCTGACACAGCCTCAGTAGCAGTCATTCCATGATCTATTACGTTTAGAATCGTCTGTAGCACAGCGCTAATAATATAAGTTCCCCCAGGTGCACCAACTACCATAAAGGGCGAATTGTTATTGAAAATGATGCACGGAAGAGCACCGGTTGTACGCTTCTTACCAGGTGCAATAGAATTGGGCCTTCCTGGTATAGGGTCAAAGGCAATCATATAGTTGTTTTGCAAGAATCCTAATCCTGGAGTAACCACACCGGAACACAGTCCATTTGTATGAGTCAAGCTAACACAATTACCGCTCGAATCTACAATAGATATGTGTGTGGTACCCGCTCCGTTTAGAGAAACATTGTATCCAGTCCCGATATCATCTCCGGAATCAATTTTATTTCTCCACATTTGAGCACGTTCTTTTGAAACCAGATCTTCCTGTGGCACCTTTACAAACGAAGGGTCACCAACATATTCGACCCGATCAACAAAAGCCGATTTAAGAGCGTTTACAATTATGTGTATATACTCACTACTATTATGCCGAATAGCCGCTAGATCATATCCTTCAAGAATATTCAAAATTCCCGCGAGGGTAACGCCCCCAGAAGGTGACTGGGTACTAGAAATTACGTATCCTCTATAAGTAGTTCTTATGGGTTTTTGGTTTTCCGTTGTGTATGAATATAGGTCGTCTTTTGTGACAAGGGCTCCGTTATCTTCCCAATCATTAGACAGCCTTTCAGCAATATTCCCGGAATAAAAATCTTCTGGATTTTCAGCTATCGTTTCAAGGGTCAAAGCATAGTCGTTATTTAACAAGAAATTTCCTTCATTGAGCAACACACCTGTTGGCATATAAATTGACTTTGATGCTACCGTGTTACTAAAACGCTGGGAGGCATTTGGTCTGCCTTTTGCGTAATTTATACGCCATTCGGCAGCCAATTCATGTGGTATACGATAACCCTGTTGTGCCAATTCGATTGAAGGTCGTATTGTATCTGACCAGTTAAAGGTCCCATAGCCAGAAAGTACATCGTGCAATCCTCTTATAGCAGTTGGCACTCCTATTGACTGATATCCTATTTCATTCAGATCTCCATTTAGAATATAGCCGCCGCCATCAGGACAAGTATCGAGAACTTTATCAGCCCAAATATCCGGTGTAGCTTTAGACCCTGCCTTGGAGCAAAAATCTACCACTAGGTCTTTACTAAATTCTGCCAAATATATGTGCATCCATCCAAGCCCACCAATTCCACAGTTCAGCGGATCGATTACACCTTGTATAAATGCAGCAGTGATAGCTGCATCAATTGCATTTCCTCCATTCCTAAGTACCTTTACGGCTTCTTCTACAGCGCGAGGTTGAGGTGCTACTGCCATTGCTTTCATTAACTTGTTCCTATAATCATATTTGTTCTCTAATATTAAACCTACACAAATTATTGTTGGTCCCATTCCAAAACAACACCCAAAGCTTGATCCGGATGATTATAAAGAAGATGATAAGCATCCGGAGTATTAACGCCTAACATGCTATGTGTAATCAGATGGTCAACTTTAATACTACCCTTGTCTAGCATTTTCACTGCGTCTGCCTGGTGTGCTTTTCTAGGTTGAGATGACCGTATCCCACAAATCAATAACTTATCCATCATAAAGCTGGAATCAAGATTAAGCTGGCCACTACCAGGATTTGGGCCTCCCTGATAAGCTCCAATGAGATGTATAACACCATCTTTTTTAACCATTCTCTGCGCCTGATTGAAAGACTTGATTCCGGCTGGTCCACCTACGCAATCAACCACCACATCAGCCCCTAGACCTCCCGTCAAATCTTTTACCTGTTCGATAATTTTCCCTTCTGACTCGTTCAAAACCATATCTGCACCACTTTTAAGAGATGCTTTAATTCTAAGAGGTATCGTATCAACAGTTATTACTCGGCCTGGTTCCCTTTCTCGAACTGCTTGACTATACAAGTTTCCAACAATACCCTGACCCAAAACCACAATATCGTCTCCGGGTTTAATAGGTGTACTTCTTGCCCAGCTCAACGCACTAGTTGATAAACCAATGAAGGTTGCGATTTGATACGACATGGATTCAGGAAGAGGAAATAAACCTCGTTCTATTTTTCCTAAAACATACTCCGCGTGCGGCCCTCCAACAAAAACTCTTTGTTCTTTATCTAACCCAGTTATTTTAGAACCAATTTCAGATATATTGCCCGATCCGGAATATCCCATCATTGAGTGTGATACAGGTTCATCTAGTACATATCTTCTAAATAGTTCAGACCCTCTGCTAATCAAACTGCTTTTCATCTTTACAAGCACTTCTTGATCTTTTGGGATAGGAATTTCTGCTTCTACGATTTGGACATTCCCGAATCCCTTCAATTTCTCAACCCGGATCATAGATATTACCCCTGTTTTCAAAATCCATTGATTTTCCATATGATCGCACGTGATAGCGGTCTGTCAACATAAAATAATTTATTGGTAGTTGGCTTATGCTCGATTAACGGATCGTCTCCAATATCTAGGAACTTTTTATCCAATTCGAACGAATTTCATGAATAGCATTTCCTCTATATTTAAATTCACGATGAAATTTAAACTTGTCTTTATGGTTTGATGTAAACTATCTGTGAATTTTGATATTTGTAGCACTGAGTTAAATATTTATCCTAATGAAAAATTCTCTAAATATCGCCCTAGTATCTGGTTATGACTTCTCCCATATAAGCGGAGTAAACGATCATGTTTCAAACTTAGCCACTCAATTCCAATCCCTTGGCCACCAAGTAAAAATAATTGCTCCCTGTTCTAATGCTAGCTTGGTTAGCGAACCATTTTTTGTGCCTATGGGCCGCCCAGTCCCAATTCCAAGCGGAGGATCCGTAGCACGCGTATCCGTATCAATCTGGTTAAAGCCCAGAATAAGAGAATTTTTCAATAATAATTACTTTGACATCATACACGTTCATGAACCTTTTTCAGGGGCTTTAACAGCTTTTATGTTAAGCGAATCTAATGGTGTTAATATTGCTACTTTTCATAGCTTTAAAGGTTCTTCTTTATATGAAATTGGCGGCACCCGACTAGCAAAACCTTACTCACAATTGATTCACGGCCGAATAGCAGTTTCTAAACCAGCTTCGGATTATATCCAATCGTATTTCCCTGGAAAATATACAATTATTCCAAACGGGATCAACCTTAATAATTTTGGCACAAATATCAAACCGTTCCCACATCTTAAAGATGGCATGCTAAACCTACTATTCCTTGGACGTCTTGATAAAAGAAAAGGCCTTCGTCACCTTCTCTCAGCCTATAGCAAACTTAAATGGGATTGGCCAAATCTGCGACTGATAATAGTAGGTGGTGGAAACTTAGACACAGAATCTCAACGCATATTGGGAGAAAGAAATCTCTCTGATATTATTTTCACTGGCCAAGTATCTGCAAGCGAAAAGGCAAGATATTTTAAATCGGCAGATATTTACTGCTCTCCCGCCACAGGAAATGAAAGTTTCGGTATCGTTTTGCTTGAAGCAATGGCTTCAGGTGTTCCAATTGTAGCCTCTGAAATAGAAGGATATTCTAGCGTAATCACCAATGGGTCTGATGGTCTATTAGTACCTCCAAAAAATGAGATCGAGTTAGCTAATACCCTAGATATACTTTTAAAAAAGCCAGATCTAAGAGACCAGCTGATAAAACAAGCCAATGACACAGTCAAACGCTACGATTGGAACGTAGTTTCAGAAAGAATAATGGAATATTATTGGAAAATCATCCACAAAAACATTCATATACGCACAAAAGGAAACTTGTCCTTGATAAAATAGCTACTAATTCCAAAACGCTAAGCCTTTTCTAGGCTGCAGGTTAAAATAATGAACAGAACTGCAATTCGAAACATATTTTCACAGCGAATTGAACTACCAGTTACACGATTTCTATCAAAGGTCGGCATATCTCCGAATACCATTACATATATCGGTTTAATCGGCCCTATACTAACAGCTACGTTTATATATATGAATTTATTTGCTATAGCAGGAACTACACTTCTTGTTTCCTCCTCTCTTGATCTTTTTGATGGTTCATTGGCTAGATTTACAAACAAGGTCACCAAATTTGGAGCACTTCTAGATTCAACAATAGACCGTTTATCAGAGTCTATAGTTCTACTGGGTTTAATTTTTTTCTACGCAACACAATCATCGATATATGGAGTAGTAATTACCTACATTGCAATGGCAGGATCAATTATGGTCAGTTACATCCGAGCACGAGCTGGAGGACTTAAGGTTTCATGTGAAATTGGCATTTATACAAGAACTGAAAGGGTAATTTCACTAGGATTGGGTCTTATAATTAGTCAGTGGTGGACACCTGCAATTACTCTTGTTTTGTCCACAATCGCAATTTTTACCTTAATTACAACAATTCAGCGAGTTTTGCATATCAAGCGGGAATTGGATAGAAATTAATATGTCAGGTAACTTTTTAACCGATAGGTTAAAATATATAGCAGATATTAACTGCGAGCGTAAATTCTTTAATTCAAACTGAGTTTAATATAAATGAGAATATTTTTTGATATTAAATTATTTGCAAGGAACTTCGGCCTTCTTGCTATAATCGCTATTATTTTTTTCCTGTCTTCCAGCACAATCTGGTCAGATACCGATCTTCCCTTTTTGGATTCACACAGTATTAAAAGTGAATTCCCTGCCGGTTTCAGAATTATGGCAACGGCTAGCTCAAATAAATCTGATATTGATTCTATAGCTATTCGATTAAGAATTGGCCAACAGATCAGGGGTGCTTACGATTATCTTGAAATAGACGTGCAAAAAGGCAAACAGGTAACTGGGGAACTGTTTTGGAGAACTGATACCGGAAGTCGATATATCCCACCAGGAACAATTATAACTTACAACTTTGAGATTGAGACCGTCTCCGGAGATCGTGTTGAAACTGAACAACAATCTTTCATATATTTTGATGCGAGATTTGTTGACGATAAGGGAATATCCCGCTGGGAGGAAGTGTCTGATCTTAATGTTACTGTGGCATATAAAGGACCTGTAAAAAAACGTGCAGAGGACGTATTGCGAGTAATTAACAAAACCTTGGAAAAAATGCGTCCAGTTATGGGCGATGCAGCCCTTGAAGACCCTATTCGAGTCACCATGTATAACAATAGAAAGGAGATGCTTGAAGCACTCCCTCCTAAAAGTCCATCGATAAGTAGAGAACTTATAACCGAGGGACAGGCATTTATTGAATTTGGCACTCTTCTTGTGTTGGGTGGCGGACGACTTGCATTAGGCACTGCTTCTCATGAAGTTATGCATATAATCGTGCATCGTGCTGGAGACAGTATCTTCCGAAGAGTGCCTGCTTGGCTAGACGAAGGCCTTGCAGAATATGCCAACGTTGATCCCGGATTCGCTTATGCCATAGCACTTGAATTTGCAATAGAAACTGACCGACTACTCCCACACGTGTACATGCCCGCGATGCCAGGAAATTCTGAAGATGTGATTATTTTCTACGGACAATCTCAAAGTATCGTTCAATTCATGATAGATATGTATGGTACTGAAATGATGCGTAAATTAATGCAGGAATTTAAGAAGGGCACCAATATTGATCAATCTTTGATCAATGTATATGGCTTTGACCGAGCAAGTCTGGACAATGCATGGAGGGCTGCAATAGGTGCCAAACCTTTAGAGCGTGGACGATCCTCAATAGCTCGACCAACTCCTGTTCCTCAAAACGTTCCTCTAATGTATAGTTTGACACCCCAAGCCAAGTCAGAACTTATCTCATCAAAAACATCGAACGTTACTGAAATGGATAAAGATTCAGCTAAAGAAACAACAACTGTAACAATCAATGATGCTAAAACAGAAACAGCTTCTAGCTCCGAACTTCCAACACCTAATGGCCAATCTGGTAGCTGTTCCGCTCAATTAGGATCTGGCGCAGATCTCGGTATGGTGGGTTTACTTGTTGGAATTGTGCTATTAAATACAAGAAAACGCAAGCGCTAACGACACCTATCGAGTCCTCGGATTTAACACGTCGTTAAGAGCGTCTCCAAGTAAATTCCATGCTAAAATTAGCGTCCATGCAGCCAATCCTGGTGCGAGTAACATCCATGGTTCTTCACGAATTACACTTATATGCCCCCCTTGAAGCAGCATTGTGCCAAGGCTTGGGCGCGGTGGTTGAATCCCCAGACCAAGCCAACTTAAGAAAATTTCCGTACCAACATATACACCCATACCCATGCTCATGCTTACCACAATAGGGGCTATTGCATTGGGCAAAAGATGCCTGAATAATATCCTTGGGGTTGATGCTCCGATCGCTTTTGCTGACTCCACATATTGTGTCTCCTTAAGATAGAGAATCTGTCCCCTGACCAATCTAGCCATTCCTATCCACCCGAAGCCCACAAGTGCAATCGATACCACTAAATAATCAACGATTCCAATTTTTACAATACCATCAAGAATATCAAACTTATCCTCGAGGACTCTAGCCCAATCAATAATTCTTGGACGGACGGAAGCAGCTATTATTATAACTAGAAATATATCTGGAAAAGAGGCAAACACCTCCCCTATCCTCATAATAAAAGTATCTATTTTATTGCCATAGTAACCTGAAACTAACCCAAGGGTTACGCCAATAATTATCCCTCCTGTCAACATGGCTACCAAAGTAAGAATAACTGTGTTTTGAATACCCCATAAAACCCGAGAGAAAAGGTCTCGTCCAGTTCTGTCTGTCCCTGCAAAATGAGAATCTGTCCAGAATGATCTTATGCCGTTATCAAGAACCACAGTCGGAGGCTTGCGTATTTCCGAATAGTTTTGAGCCGTGTATTCGTAAGGAGCTACCCATGCTGCAAATATACCTGAAAAATACAACACTGATAATACTATCAAGCATCCTACCGCTATCTTTTTTTTAGCTAAACGGGACAAAGCCCGTGATAAATGGCCTTTGCGTCGTTTTAATTCTGCATCTGCAACTTCAGTTAGTTGATCGATGTCTTACTTCTCCAATCTACTTATACCTAATCCTAGGATCTATGAAAGCATATGCCAAATCAGCCAACAAATTAGCCAACACAAAAGCTGACGCACCAATTAAAGTAATGGCCATAATAACTGGATAGTCTCTATCAAAAACTGACTCCACAGCAAATCTGCCAATTCCGGGTATACCCATAATTGTCTCAGTAATAAAAGCTCCGCCAATAAGTCCAGCGAGTGAAAAAGTAAGGATAGTGATTATTGGAATCAGAGAATTTCTGAAAACGTGCCTTCCATTAACAGCCATTTGTCCAATCCCTTTTGAGTGTGCAGTTCGGACAAAGTCTTGGCCGAGAACCTCGAGAGTGCTCGCCCTCATCATTCTGGCCAAGCCTGCTATACCAGGCACACCCATGGTGATAGCGGGAACCAATATTCTTGGATCAAATATTCCTCCCCAACCAGAACAAGGAACCCAGCTCAGCTTAAGACAAAACAGCCATAATAGAGCAGGCACGCTTACCATAACCGGTATCGACATCAAAACAAGTGTCACAGTGACCATCATCGGGTCTTCCCAGCTACCTTGCCTATGAGCAATAAAAAAACCCATGGGGATACCTAGACCGACACTGATTGACATAGCTGCTAATGCAAGTTGTGCAGAAACCCACATTTTTCTTAAGACCAAATCTCGCACAGATTGGCCCCTATATCTCAAGCTTTCTCCAAAATCACCTCTTACAAAAGACCACACATAATCGCCATATTGAACAAAGAAGGGTCTATTCAATCCCAGGTCTTCACGCATCCTGTCTGCGATTTCAGGATCATAACGATTTCCCATAATTACCCTGACTGGATCTCCGGGGCCAAATCGCCCAAGAGAAAAAGTCATTAGGGATGCAGCTAATAAAAGGAACGGTAGCCAAATTATTCGTTTAAGTATATAAGCCCACACTACCGAATATTCCTAATCTGAATGAAATTTAGTTTATAGCTTCTTTTCTATTATTATGTGCCAGGCGGATATTGAGTCTACTCCATAATAGTAATTTGTTTCAATTTTGGAACCACCATTGGCGTCATAATATATCCGTCTATGTAAGACTTTACCAGCGCATATCGATCACCAGTAAACCACATTGGTATCCAAGCTGCCTCATTAACAATCATCTGTTCAACTTTATTATAAAGAGCAACTCGTTTAATAATATCTGATTCAACTCTTGCTTCTTCCAATATTGCATCGATCTCAGAATTTTTGAAGTCTCCGTGATTTATACTACTTTCTGAATGGAATAGAATATCCAGAAAATCCTGTGGATCAGGGTAGTCTGCTTCCCAACCAAGGCCTGCATATGCTTGAAACTTCTTTGCGTCAAGATCTTCCAAATAAGTTGCCCACTCCACTTGCTGAATTTCTACCTCGATTCCTAATTCCTGGTTCCACATTTCTATAACAACTTCTAAGTCTAATCCGATTGTTCCACCTGTTCCAGGGACGGTTATTATTATCCTTGGGCGTGAGTCAGCTTCTGCATATTTCGACTCTGAAAGAAGCTTTCTTGCTAATTCAGGATCATGTTTAAGACCAACAATCTCTTTACTATATCCGGGAAATCCAGGTGGCAAAATACCGTACGCTGGCTGTACAAGAGAAGATAAAACTTCTGTTGCTATAAGCTCTTTATCAATTGCATGGTTTAGTGCCTGTCGAAATTTACTATCGTCGAATGGCGCCATCTGTGCATTAAACCCTATATATGACACACTAAATCCAGGAGGAGCTATGACCAATTCTTTATTCAACGGTTCGTTAGGATCAAGTATCCTTTCAAGGTCAAATAACCCCACTCCTGTTATATCAATCTCGTCGTTCTCATACATAGCCATCGCCTGGCCTCCTGCCAGATTCAAAACAACCGTATCTACTCCTGCTTTCTCTCGATAATAATTTTCGTTCCTTTCAAGAATTATTCGCTCTCCAATTCTGTATTCTGCCAAACTAAAAGGACCTGTTCCAACCGGGTTATCTATCCACCAGCTCTTACCACCAGACTCAACTACCGATTTGTCCACAACATAGGCAGTCGGATATGTCAATTTTGCCAGAAAATATGCCTTTGGAGCATCGATAGTTACCTGTAATGTTAGATCATCGATCACTTTCAGTCCCGTTATTTCTTGAGCCTTTCCGTCGATAAATTCCTGCGCTCCCGAAATATCATTAAGATATGTGTCAGCAACAGGAGATGCCGTTTTAGGATTTGCTGCCCTTTCAATAGACCATTTAAAGTCATTTGCAGTCACTTTATTGCCATTATGAAACTGTACATCCTGCCGCAACTTGAATGTATAGATTTTTCCATCCTCTATCGTCCAGCTTTCCGCAATATCTGGTACCAATTTAAGTTCAGTGTCTAGTGCTACAAGCCCGCTAAATATCTCTACCACTACACCTGCCGATGTTGTGTCTCCTGTCAAATGAGGATCTAGTGTTGGAGGATCGGACCATAACCGTCGAAAAACTCCGCTGGCTAACGGTTCTGTGATTTGGATTTTCTCTGTTCCTACCTTTTCTTCCGATAGGCTTTTAGGCACTTGTGGAGACGAATCTATAGATGTCGCTACCGATGAAGGTAGAGTTTGCGTAGGCTCTCCTAATTCTTCCGAAGTACCTCCGCATGCCAAGATTAAAACAGTTAATATTGATACGAAGCTAATCCACAATTTATTATTTACCATATCTAGAAACCTCAAATATTCTTACTTTTTATTTATTTCAATCAAAATCAGGTTAACAAAGTTGTTTCAAACCTTAGATGTTGTGTTTTCCCCAATCGACTGAGTTAGAAATTCGTTAATAAACCCCTGAATATCTCCATCCAAAACCCTTGCAGCATCTGATGTCTCATAGTCTGTCCTGTGATCCTTGACCATTTTATAGGGGTGAAGAACGTAACTTCGAATCTGGTTACCCCATTCAGCAGCAATATGATCCCCTTTCAATTTTGCGACTTCTTTCGATTTGATATCAGCTTCTCGTTCTGCTAGTCTTGCTGTCAAAATTCTCATAGCTATAGTCTTGTTTTGATATTGAGACCTTTCATTCTGACAACTAACCCGTATACCAGTAGGTTGGTGTGTGATTCTCACAGCAGTAGAATTCTTTTGAACGCTTTGTCCGCCTGCTCCGCCTGCCTTAAATACCTCTATTTTTAAGTCCGCAGGGTCTATCGATACATCAACTCCCATTTCAACTTCTGGAAGCACTTCCACAAGCGCAAATGAGGTGTGTCTCGCATGATCTGCGTCAAATGGCGAAATTCTTACCATGCGGTGAACACCTCGTTCAGACCTAAGATAACCGTATGAAAAATCTCCTGACACCTGCAATACTGCACTTTTAACGCCTGCTTCTTCACCCGGAGACATGTCCAAAACATCTCCTTTCAATCCATTTCTCTCAGCCCATCGAAGAAACATTCGAATCAGCATACGAACCCAATCTTGTGATTCTGTCCCTCCAGCTCCTGCATGTATAGCCAATATTGCATTATTTTTATCGTGTTGGCCCGACAATGCCATTTTAAATTCTTTACCGTCTATTTCTTTTGAAAGATCTTTAACCTCTTTAAGTATGGTATTTATGACTGGCTCGTCATTTTCTTCTATAGCGAGTTCTGTTAACTCGCTTAAAGATTTAACTTCGTTTTCGATTCTGGCCCAATCATCTATTTCGGATGTCAAATCCGCTAATTGTTTCATCTTTGCTCTGGCTTTGGCGGCATCATCCCAGAATTCAGGGAGCAAAGATTCTTTTTCAAGTAAAGTAGAAAAGTTTTTTTTCCCTGTAATGTCAAAGACGCACCATTAAATCAGCTACTCGCTGATGTATTTGTAAGACGGCTGAGTTTAATTCATTCATGATTAACGGTCTTCCACCTTTTCTTATTATCTAATAATTAGAACGGATCAAATTCCATTTAAGTTAGTATCTATTCTAATAGCATTATACATTTCATTAGACATCAAATCCTAATTACTAAAAATGAGATTAGAATAATAAAGGTCGTGTGATCCTTGGAAAATATTGTTGATATCCGATATAATGAATATTCTATAATTTCGTTTATATTAAATTGTCAGGGAGGATGATAGCTTTGACCTTTGTCACAATCAGAGAAGGTGAAGATGGGGAGCAGCTTTTAAAGCGCTTCCAGACCTCTATGCAACGATCTGGAATCTTGCGTGAACTTAGAAACCGTAGATTCTTTCGTTCCAAAGGAGAACAAACCCGCATGGATAAAGCTCGTAGTCTTAGGCGGCTACGAAGAAAGCGCCCGGTTCGATAAATTACAACAGTTCGCCTGTGAAACAGTTGTACAGGGCGGGCTATTCACAGTTTAATTGCCTACCCGTTGGTCTTCTCCAAGAAGTTCCTGCTGTAAGATCCATAAATTCCTTATGCAAAATTTTGTTTGAGGCGACAATGCCGTCGCTGTATAATCCTGCTGCTGCCCCTTGACGATCTGTTATTATTCCGCCGGCTTCTTCCAGCATCAAAATTCCAGAAACTTGATCCCAAGGTGCAAGTTTATGGTGAAAATAAAGATCTATTAAGCCTGCAGCTGCATATGATATCCCTAATGCAGCTGAACCCATTATCCTAGCGGTTTGCATGCCTGGCCAGATCTTGCTAATTATATCTAGCCCATTTGATGCTCCCTGATTGTCATAACTCATGTCCATTCCTATTATGCACTCTTCAATCATTTCTCTATTAGAAACAGAGGCTGAATTGCCATTCATGTAAAACCCTTTGCCTTTCTGTGCCTCAAACATATCTTTGGCAATTGGATCGTAGTTAACACCAGCCAGCACTTCTCCATCAAAAACCAGGCCAATTACTGTCGAAAAAACAGGAATTCCAGATGCATAATTCCGGGTTCCATCTAATGGGTCTACTATCCATGTGAATCCTCTGTTATTTTCATTTCCAGATGATTCCTCTCCTAACATTTCCATATCTGGATATTCTTTTCCCAAAAAATCGAATACCGCTTTCTCGACCATTAAGTCTACATCTGTGACAATATTTCCTCTTCCTTTGTAGACCACTTTTAGCGTGGACCTATATCTATCGATAAGAATTTCTCCTGCCATTAAGGCAGCTTCTCTAGCTACAGTCAAAACATCCTTGCCTGAAGAGCTGGTAGGAATTTCTATCACTAACCAATACCGTCCTTATTCAATGATTTGTTAATCAATAATTTGTGTATGATCCATCTTTCTTGTGTAGATGTGTAGCTTCCCAAAATTCTATTGTTTCAGTAGCTGCTTCTTCGTTGAATTCAACACCCAAGCCAGGCGCTGTTGGCAATGGAAAATGTGTACCTTTAATTTTTGGCTGTTCTGGGAACATTTCTGGGCCAAAAACCAAATCCTTACTACGCTCCTCCAACCAGGCATAGTTTGGTACGGCCGCTGCAAAGTGTAGATTCGCTGCTGTGCTAATTGGTCCGAGGGGATTATGCGGCATCATGTCAATATAATGTGCCTCACACCAACCAGCAACTTTCATTGCCTCTGTAAATCCACCTACGTTGCAAATATCGATTCTCGCAAAATTAACAATTCCCTCCTCAATATATGGCATAAATTGCCACTTACTCGAAAATTCTTCCCCAATTGCAAAAGGCACATCTGTGAGCATTCGAAGCGCTTTATATGAACCAGGTGATTCGTCACGAATTGGTTCTTCGATAAAATCTAGTGTGCCAGAAGGCATTTTCTGGCAAAACGATGCTGCTTCCGCTACGCTAAGTCTGTGATGATACTCTAATCCAAGAACAGGACCGTCACCTACTTTTTCACGAATCTTTCTCATCCATTCTGAGGTTAGTGCTATTGATTCCCGAGGTTCAAAAAGACTCTCGTCACCATGTGTCTCAGGCTCACCAAAAGTGAACCGTATGGCTGGCCATCCTTCTGACACCAATCGTGAGGCATCATCTAAGATATCTGGCCCCATGCCAACATGAGAGGTTGTAAAACACGGAATCCAATCACGGTTAGTGCCACCAAGAATTTGATAAACAGGCACACCGAGACTTCGTGCCACAATATCATGAAGAGCCAAGTCAATTGCTGATATAGCAGCTGTTAAAACCCTTCCCCCCTCAAAATATTGACTCCGATACATTTCTTGCCAAAGTGCACTTATGCGTCGTGGGTCTTGTCCAATAATGAACTGTCTATAGTGTTCTATAGCTCCTTTTACAGCCAGTTCTCTTCCAACCAACCCAGACTCACCCCATCCATGCAGGCCAACATCCGTTTCTATTTTCACAATCATGAGATTTCGGACTGACCCTCTGGCGATCATTGGCCTGACGTCTGTGATTTTCATCGCGTACTCCTTCCTAAACAATGTCTGATTAAAGATTCATTGGCCTATCACAGGCCTAATTACCACAACACCATAGATTCTGAAAATAGGTTTCTTAGCTCTTGTTTTCCTGTAGGAATGGGAGCCAGTTTCGTAACTCTATGCTGTGGAAGTGTCCCGTTTACCAAGTTATCTATATCTGAATCTACATAACCAAGCGCTTGCAAACCGTTTGGCATACTAATATCTCTTAATAAGTCAACTATAGACTGTGATAAAACTGCTCCAGCATTTATTGCCGAGCATTGACTTATATCAGCTCCCATTAAATTAGCGGCTGTCAAATGTCTTTGTGGATCAGAACTAGCCGTGTAACGAAATACGGCTGGAGCGTTAACTGCAACTGACAGGCCATGAGGGATAATCGGATGGGTATTGGGATATCCATCTGGTTGGTAGTCTCTTACCATGCCTGAAACAGGGTACGACATACCATGTGGTAGATGACAGCCAGCATTCCCAAATCCGACACCAGCGAAACTTGCTGCCAATATCATCTGGCTACGAGCTTCTTTATCAGTAGGGTCATTAACGGCTGTCCTTATATTTTTGGCAACCATCTCAATTGCCTTCATCGACCAAACATCACTAATCGGATTTGCTCCCTGATAAGCAGGCCTTTGACCCGGATTGTCCGGCGCATCACGGTTGATATACTTTAAAGCCGTATATGATTCAAGCCCGTGACAAAGTACGTCTAGCCCACTGCATGCTACGACCATTGGGTGTAACGTTTCAGTATTAATAGGGTCCACTAGTCCCATTGTAGGCCTCAACAACCTATGTGC
>CEUZ01031974.1_pt1 | contig 16876 bp, 14 predicted proteins | sample 361511 | NCBI WGS metagenome assembly CEUZ01 (sample SAMEA2622822, study PRJEB7988) | marine metagenome | biome: marine biome (ENVO:00000447); feature: surface water layer (ENVO:00002042); material: "saline water (ENVO:00002010), including plankton (ENVO:xxxxxxxx)" | depth 5 m
AACACATTATTCAATCTATTAGTGAAAACTTTGATATAGACCTACCACAAACACTGCAAAACTTATATTCCGAAGAGATTACACTAAATACTGACGCATTAGAAATCTATTATAAAGGGAAATATTGTGCTGATCATCTAAAATCAAATGAAGAAATACAAAATGCAAAAAAACACCTTAATTCTGCAATAGAGTTAGATCCAAATTTTGTTGAAGCTTATTCAGAGCTCTCTCTAGTGTGTCAACATTTAGGACAATCAGAAGTAGCAGAATCTAATCTAAATACTGCTCAAAATATTGCCGAGAAAAAGAAGGATGAACAAGGTCTTGCGTCTATTTATAATATTAAAGGTGCTATAAACGTTGCAATTGGTAAGTATAAAAATGCTCGAATTAATTATGAAAAAGCACTTGAAATACAAATGAATCTGAATAATAAAATAAAAGAATCTAAGTTCAGATCCAATTATGCCAATTGCTTAAATCAATTACAAGAGGTAGATCTTGCATTAGAGCAAAGTGAAAAAGCGATACAGATTAAAGAAGCATTAGAACAGCATCAATCTCTTGGTGCTTCTTATGCTATTTTATCTAATACTTATTACGGAAGTGGTAAATATACGGAAGCAATAGAACATGCAGTAAAAGCACTGGGTGTATTCAGAATGAATGAAATGACACTTTTTGAAGGGAGAATTTTAACCTTAATTGCCGATTTATATATGCTAATTGGTCAGTATGATAATATGTCTAAATACATTAAAGAAGCCGATGTAATACTGAAAGATTTTAATGAGTCTTTTCTGTTAGGAAAAATAGAACGAATGAAGGCGATCTATGCTTTATATAATAATAATTCAGATGATGCTATAGAAAATATAAATAATGCTATAGATTTATTTGAAATAGCAGAAATGCGACCCTATATAATAGAAGCACATATTGATAAGCTCAATATATTAGTAGAAAGAAAAGAATATACTAAGGCAAATAAAATAATATCTAAAGTCGAACTATTATTGAACAAATTAGACAACCCCCCAAATAGACCTATTATTAATGTTATAAAAATTCTAATCAATGAAAATACAGAGCAAGATATAGAAAGTATAGAAGATCAAATAGGAAAAGGGGCTATTATTGATATGAAGTTTTCTTATTGGTATATATCTCAAATATATGCGTCACATAATAAAATGGATAAGGCAAAAATATACCAACAAAAATCTATTGATATAATAGATGAAATAGCAAAACAAATAACTTCTTCCAACGATAAAAATTCATTTATAAATGCTGAGTATTATCATAATAAAATAAAACAGGATATTTCAACAATAGAAGAAATAAAAAAAGACGACGATACTACATCTATTTTTGCCTTTTGCCCATCTTGTGGATTTAAAAACGAAAATCTATTTGCATTTTGTCCATCTTGCGGGAATGACCTAAAGCAATAAATATAATATCTATTTTACACATAGAGACATGAATGTCTCACCAACAGAGTGCCCATCCATTCGCCAGGCATCTTCTCTATATCCACTTGCAACAAATCCAACTTTTTCAAATACATTCTTTGCAAAATCATTTCCAGAAAATACACCTAAGTCTATCCATGAGATACTAGATTCTTTCTTACACCATTCAATAATAACATGAAATAACCTTTGTCCCAAGCCTAGATTTCGATATTCTTTATATATTCCTAATCCTAAATCTACTCTATGCACACTGCTTGGCAAATCTCCTGCTGCAATTTGCGCACTTCCAATGATTCTATCAGTATCAAAAATTCCCCATGCCCTCCTCCAGCCTGGTGTTATTAAATCTGCACTCCATAGCTTGATTGTTTTTTTTCTTATTTTATCTATAGAAAAAGGTTCATTTTTACTATAAGGACCATAATAAATACTATCTTTACCTGATTCTGCATCTAAAGAATGGCACTGTTCCAGCCAGGATTCAACATCACTTAATTCTAATAATCTAATCTGTATTGATTCTAAATCTTTCATATATATTATTTCTTATCCTTAAAAATATTCCTTAGAAGCAACTGCCCTATTCCTTCAATTTCTGTTTTCTTTTCTGCTTCTCTTAACTTCCTAAGTATAGGAAAATTATCATCAGATTCTTTTTTCCATTCTTTATGAAAATCTCCCGATTGAATTTCTTTTAATATTTTTCTCATTTCATTTTCTACAGATTCACTGATGATCCTTTTTCCTCTAGTAATACCACCATATTCTGCTGTATCGCTAATAGCATTATTCATATATTCAAAACCTTTAGCATGAAACATATCTACTATAGTTTTTAATTCATAATAACAAACAAACCAAGCTGATACAGCGCTATATCCTGATTCAAGCAATACTTTATATGATGACTGTATAATCTTTGGTATACCTCCAGTTAGAACCACCTGCTCTCCAAATAAATCAGTTTCAGTTTCTTCCTTAAATGTAGATTCAAATACGCCAATTCGCGTCATCCCAATAGCTTTGCAATATGATAATAATATATCTCTGGCATTTCCAGAATAGTCTTGATGTACGGCAAATAGTCCAGGGATTCCACTACCTTTTTTATACTGTTTTCTTACTTCTACTCCAGCTCCACTTGGAGCGGCTAATACAACATTAACAAATTGAGGGGGTTGAATTAATTCATATACAATATTGTATCCATGTGAAAATAATAATGTTTGCCCATCTTGCAAGTTAGGTAAAATATTTTTTTTAAACACTTCTCCCATAATTTGATCTGGAATAAGAATTGCTATTATCTGCGAACCTGACACAGCATCTTGAATGCTTTGATACTCCAAGCCTGCATTTGCTACATCTACTAATTTATCACTATTTTCTCTTAGGCCTAGAGATACACTAACGCCGCTATCTCGTAAATTAAGAGCTTGCGCCCTACCTTGGTTTCCAAATCCGATAATAGCTACTTTCTTAGATCGTATATCATCTAAAGAAGCATCATCATCTTTATATATTTTGGGAATTTCCATTGCTAGACTCAAGATAAGTTACCATCAGTTTATATATAATAAAGCCCCTAAAATTCATTAGGGGCTTTATCTAGATAGATATGCAATAATTAGCTTATAGCAATCTTTTTTATAGTAGGTTTTACTTCTTCTACCTTCGGTGCAATAAGAGTTAATACACCATTTTTGAAGTTAGCTTTTATTTTATCCTCTTTTATTGATAGAGGAAACTCAAAAGAACGTTTAAAAGATCCATATTGATTCTCTCTCCATGAGTACGAATTATTCTCTACATCTTTCAAACATTTTCGCCTACCTATCACTGTTAATACACCTTCACTACTATTTATTTCTACATCTTTCTTTTCTACACCTGGAAGATCTAATAAAATAATATATTCAGAGGGGTGCTCTACTACATCCATAGATGGTGTAAAGCACGATTTTCCATATTCCATCTCCGAATTATGTGCAAAAACATTATCAAACATCCTATCTATACCATTAAAGTAATTTAATAGACTATTTTTAGGTTTCCATTCAATTAGTGTCATTATATGTCTCCTTTCATTTTACATTATAATTTTGACACTAAAAATTTTGCAATAGCTATGCCAAAAAAATAATTGATCTATTTTCTGACATAATAAATTTTGCATATGATAGATTGTCATTAATATCTGACAGGACGGCAATAGTATATGACAAAAATTGCTGCTATTTCTTAGGCAATGTATATTTTTGTTTTTCTATATCTGTATTTTGCTTAAAAAGAATCAAAGTATGGCCAATAATTCCAACTATAATACTATCTGTTTGGGATGCAATCTGTTTAGATAATTCTTTTTTATCATTTTTAAAATCACGAAATTTTATTTTAATTAACTCTCTTGAATCTAAGGATGCAGCAATAGAGTGGATAGTACCATCAATTACACCATTTTTACCTATAAAAATTATAGCTTCTAGATGATGTGCTTTGCTTTTTAAGTAGCTACGCTGTGAACTAGTTATATTTTTCATTATTATATCAATATTATTTGTAGAGTAAATTACAGCATCATTAGAGATTGGAGTGCAAAAAAAATAATGGAAAAATTACATACTACTATTGGAATAAGTGACTTTGTAAAAAGACAAATACAAGGAAGTGGAAAAACATACTCTAACACTTTAAGTTTTGAAGATATTGCGAATCATGCTACAGAGCAATTAACTAAAGGACATTATAAAGCAGGGTATAGAGACGGTGTTCTACTAGCAAAAGTAGACCCAAGTCTAATAAATAACTATATTTGCCCATTTGTAAAAATTGATGAAAAATCCAAACTGCAAGCAAAAATGGTTCGACGCAGGCCAGAAGAAGAGCCATATATACAAATTCGCGCTCTAAATGGAGTTCCTTTAAAAACAGGAGCGGTAGATATAATTCTATACAGGCATGATGTACTTATGGAAACAAATGAACATTGCACTAACAAGGACTGGGAGCTTATATCGTTCCATGCCATCCCAATTAATATCATAGAAATGCCTATGGGACCATCAACAATGATGCGTAATCAATTAGAGCTTATAGGAGGAACAAAAGCACATTATGAATCAGAAGAATGGGCTAAATCTGTTAAATTTTGGCAAGAATACGCTGTACTTGACTTTAAGTAAAAAACATGCTTAAAATGCCTATTTTGACCTATATATCACTACCTAAGCACTCATCATGCCCTATAATAATATTTTCTAAGTCTTGATTTATCACTTTACTTCCAGAAAGCATTATTACATTATGCAACTTAGAATTATGTATAATACAATTTTCAGATATAGTACAGTAAGTTAATTCAGAATTTATTATAGAAGATGTATCCGAAATAGCATTGTCTTTCTTTCTTTTTAGAAGAGCTTTGTTCGTAGAAAAAATAGTATCTGGGATACCGCAATCTAGTGAACAATCAATTTCAAAAGGTGCGAATTTATGCCCTTCATTTAACATAATCCCAAATGCATCTGTAAGTTGATATTCATTATTTGTACGAATATTATTATCTATTAAATATTTTATTCCTTTTGATAAATCTTTTTGAGAAGAAATATAATAAATTCCAATTAATGCTAAATTGCTAGGAGGGTTGCTAGGTTTTTCTATAAAATTAACTATTCTATCTTGATTCATCTCTACAATACCAAATCGCTCTGGATCAGGTACATATTCTAATCCAATAGTAGAATAATTAGATGATATAAATTTTTTATAATCTAAATCAAGTATTGTATCTCCAAGAGTAATTAATATTGGTTCATCTGACTGTTCTAAGCCTTGCAACACTGCATGTCCTAATCCTAAACGCTCTTTTTGTTCTATAAAATAAAAGGTGAAATGAGAGAAATGCTTACAGAAATCACGTATCTGATCACCTAGATGCCCAATAATTAAAACAATTTCTGTAATACCTGCGCTGAACAATCGATCTAAAATATGTTCTAAAGTGGGTTTCCCAGCTACAGGAAATAAACATTTTGCAAGCTTTAGTGAATGAGGCTCAAGTCTTGTTCCATGACCAGCGACTGGAATAATTGCTCTCATATTATTTGTGACTAATTAATTTCTTATGATATTTTTTTGCTTGAATTGCAATTTTTCCTATTGCATGAATTAATGATTTTTCAAAATTACTCCCATGTTCATGAGCAATAAATTCATGCCCTTTAACATGACAGATAATTTCTACACTTTCCACACTATTTTCCTTAGTAAGAATAACATGGCAATTCAAAATTCCATAATTAAACCTTGTAAGTTTGTTAATTTTAGTATGAATTAATTCCTTCAACTGTGCTGATGGAGAAAAATGACGTGCAGTTATATCAATTCTCATAAAACTAAATTGTAACTTGAATATTATTTGCTGGTCCTGCAGACTCTAAATAGGAAACTTCATCACCATATGTTTTAAAATTATTAACAAACAAATCAACTAATTTTGCTGAATATATATCATATTCACTGAGATTCTTCCAAGCAGATCGCGGATCTAAGATCCGAGGATCTACTGCATTAAGAGAGAGTGGGCATGATAAATTAAAAATTGGTTCTCTTTTAAATTCACATTTTTCAATAGATCCATCTAATATTGCTGTTATCATAGCGCGTGTATCTTTAATACTTATTCTTTTAGCGCCTGATGATGCAGATCCACCTATCCATCCAGTATTAACTAAATATACACTAGCATCATGTTGTTCTATTTTAGACTTTAATAATTCAGCATATTTTAGTGGATGCAAAGTAAGAAAAGGGCCACCAAAGCATGGGGAAAAAGTTGCTATAGGTTCTGTTATACCTCTTTCTGTGCCAGCAACTTTTGCTGTATATCCACTAATAAAATGATACATTGCTTGATCTATAGATAATTTAGAAACTGGTGGCAGCACACCATATGCATCACATGTAAGAAAAATAATTGTTTTGGGATGCAAGGCCATACTTGGCTTCCCCGATGCAAAAATAGAATTTTCTATATGTTCCAAAGGATATGACACTCTAGTATTTTCTGTTTTAGACCCATCTGTAAAATCAATCTTACGTGTTTGAGAGTCAAATACAACATTTTCTAACAAAGCACCATACTTAATAGCATTATAAATATCAGGTTCCGCTTCTTTATCTAAATTGATTACTTTTGCATAACACCCACCTTCAAAATTAAAAATTCCATTATCAGACCAGCCATGTTCATCATCTCCAATAAGCGGTCTATTAGGATCTGTTGATAATGTAGTTTTTCCTGTTCCACTTAAACCAAAGAATAATGCTGTATTGCCTCCATTCATATCTACATTTGCAGAACAATGCATTGATAAAACTCCTTTAAGTGGTAATATGTAGTGCAATACAGAAAAAATACCTTTTTTCATTTCACCACCATACTCTGTACCACCTATAATAGCAATTTTTTTACCTAAATGAAATAATATGAATGTCTCTGAATTAAGGCCATGATCAGAAAATTTATCATTTTGTACATCGCTCGCATTAATAATAGTAAAGTCTGGCAAAAACTGCTCTAATTCTTGCTGTTTAGGCCTAATAAACATATTATTACAAAAATGTGTTTGCCATGCTTTTTTAGCAATAATTCGAACATTTAAACGATATTCTACATCTGCGCCAGCAAATCCATCAAAAATATATGTGCTAGAATCCATATTACCATTATAATATTGTATAACTTTTTCATAAAGTTCATTAAAAATAACTTCATCCACTTTGCGATTCACAGGACCCCACCACAGATTATTCTTAGAAGAAGATTCAACAACAAAATATTTATCATTAGGAGACCGCCCAGTATATGTACCTGTATCAACCATTACAGCACCTTCCATGCCTAACACACCTTCACCATTCATAACAGTTTCTTCAATAAGCATCTCCATTGGCAAATTGCGTTTAATATTCTTTTCTTGCTTAATTCCTAATATTGAAAGATCTATTTTTGATTTTAAATCCATAATACTTCCTTTATTTCCCATGTGGATGTGAATTTTTATAATTTTCTTTTAATTTTTCAGGCTGCACATGTGTATATACTTGAGTGGAAGATAAACTACTATGCCCTAATAAATCTTTTATAGCCATTAATCCTGCACCATTACTTAACATATGCGTTGCAAAAGTATGTCGAAGTGAATGTGGACTAAGTTTTTCATCATTAGATACTTGTCTAAGATATTTTTTTACTATATTAAATACTGAACTAATAGAGAGGTGTCCTATAATACCTTTTTTATTCTTACGCATTGCTGGAAATAAATAATTATCCGGAGCATCTAACCTTTCATTATGAAGAAATATTCTATATGCACGCAATACACTCTGCGATTCACCACCTATCATAACTACACGCTCTTTGTTTCTTTTTCCCATTATATAAATTATACCCTCTTCTAAGCGAATATCTTTAAATCGAATTGCAACTAACTCAGAAATACGTATACCTGTTGCATAAAACAGCTCTAAAATAAGCCTATCTCGCAGTGAAATCTTATCTTCACCAGATGGAATCATCATGATTTGCTTAATTTGATTTTGAGACAAGTAATGAGGTAACTCTTTTTTTATCTTAGGCGTACTCACTCCTTGTGTAATATTTATATCTACAATTTTTCGATTCATTAAATATCTATACAAAGATTTAATAGATGCTAAACGACGAGCTAATGTTTTTGCATTTAATCCTTTTTTAGATGAATACTGAAGATATTCCCGAACAGATTCTTGTTTTAATTCGATTATTTTTTTATTAGGATATGATGTTTTGCAAAATTCTACATAGTCATTCAAATCAAATGCATAAGATCTATAAGTATGTATAGAATATCGTTTTACATTTTGGATATAATCCAAAAATTCTAAAACTATTGAATGTCTATTATTACTCATTTTCTAATATATCTAAGACTCGTATAAAATCTATTGGCAATGGTGCATCAAAAGCTATTTTCTTTCCTGTACTAGGATGAATAATCTGCAATGTTTTTGCATGTAATGCTACCCTTGATATAATCTTATTAATTCGATTAACTAATTTAGTATATTTCATATGAAACGATTTTGCATATTTTATTCCTCCACCATACATAGTATCACCAAAGATAGGATGGCCAATATATTTCATATGTACTCTAAGTTGATGAGTCCTCCCTGTTTCTGGGAATAAACTTACTAAAGAAAATGGAGGAAAATAATTTTCTAAATTAAATATAGTTCGCGATAATTTTCCACCTGACTTTAACATAGTATAAGCTTGCCTATTTCGCAGATTTCGACCTATCCCTCCTTCTATTATTCCCGTAGAATCTATTTTACCCCAAATTATAGACACATACTCTTTTTTTACAATTCTTTTACTAAATTGTTCACTTAAATTATTATGTACTCTATCATTTTTTGCTATAAGTATAACACCAGAAGTATCTTTATCTAATCGATGTACAATCCCAGGCCTAACAGAATCTTCTTTAGATAATTTATCAAAATGGTATAATAAACCATTAAGCAATGTACCATCATGATTTCCATTCCCAGGATGAACAACTAAGCCTGAAGGTTTATTTATAACGGCAATATCTTCATCCTCATAAATAATATCTAAGGGAATATTTTGTCTTAAAATTGATTTATCAACAACTAAAGACTCAAAAAAACATTCTACAGCCTCATTACCTTTCAATCGCATAGAAGGCCTACCAGTTTTCCCATTTATCATAACCTGACCGTTCTTTATATAATTTTGAATCTTCGCACGAGAATAGTCTGGCAATTTATCTACTAAATACTGATCCAATCGCATATATGATTGATTTACCTTAAATGAATATGTATTAATCATTTTCTAAACTTATTCTAGGTTTATCTATAATGGAATGTAATAGATATAAAATAATTCCAATAGTCACTGCTGAATCTGCAATATTAAATGTATACCATCGACTTACCCCAAACCCTATATCGATAAAATCAACAACACCTGGGTAAGGTTCTATAAAAAATATAGTACTCCTATCAATTAAATTACCAATTGCTCCACCAAATATCATTGCTAAACCAATTACAATAAAATGATGATTATGACGCTCTTGCCAATGTAAATATCCAATAAATACTGTTGCCAGGAAAGATAATAATGTAATTAGCATGCCCCACTCTCCTACAGAAATACCAAATGCTATGCCCGTATTCCTAACATAACTAAATTTAACAAATGAACCAATAACTTCTTGGCTTTCCCATAAAACAAAATTTTTAACAACCCATGCTTTAGATAATTGATCTAATATTACAACTAATAAGGTTGGAATATATATCCTCAAAACTTTATGCTGCTTTTGATTTACATTTAAAACATTTTGAAGTATGAGGAACTTCCTCTAATCTTTCCTTATCTATTAATTCTCCACAAGTCTTGCACATACCAAAACTTCCCTCTTCTATCATTTCTAACGCTCTATTTAAATATTGAAGAAATTTATTTTCTCTATCCATCCAGTAATAACTTTTTTCCATCTCTTGCTGATCAGAGCTAGCATCAGCCATATGTGAAGAATAAATAGCATTAACACTATTATTATTCCGAGCATCATCAGCTCTTTTTTTAGATTCCTCTAGATCCTCAATCACCTTATTACGCTTTGCAACAATAATAGTTTTAAACTCCTTTAATTCAGCTGCGCTCCATGATTTCTTATTATTATTTGCCATTTTAATACTCCTAGTTTATTGGGGTAATGCCAATTTTGATATTATTACCGTTGATCTTTATAGAATCACTATATTCAAAAGATTCAATTTGTTCAAAATCTAATTTAACTCCTAAAACTTCATTCATAAAATAAGACTGATTAGATTGAACAGCATTTTGAAATTCATCAGCACCCAAAACACCAATTTCTATACGATCCTCAACTTTAAGTCCTGAATCTTTTCTTAAATTTTGAATTTGACGTATTAAATCTCGCACCATACCTTCTTGCTTTAATTTTTTGGAAATTTTTGTATAAATACCTACAACAATATTTACATTGGAGCTAATGCTATATGATTCTTCTGCAATTTCTTCTATTATAAGTTCCTCAGGAAGAATCTCAAGAGTTTCATTGTTTACATTAATTGTAATTGTATTTTTACTTCTAATGCTATTTATAAGCAACGTGTCATCAAAATTTCTTATACTTTGATCAATATAGCGCATCTTATCACCATATTTTTTTCCTAATAATTGAAAATTTGGCTTCACAGCATATTTAACTAATTCTGATTCATTTTCTAAAAATCTAATAGATTTAATGTTGAGCTCTTCAAGTATTTCATTTTGATTATCTTTTACAACCTTAATAACTTCTTTTGTTCCATAAACAGCTAATGTTTCAATAGGTTGTCGAATTTTAATATTTGCCTTATTACGTGCAGACCTACCCATACTAACAACGCTTATTATAATATCAACTTCATTTAGTATATCTCTATTTAAAAGTGAATCATCTACTTCTGGGAACGAACAAAGATGCACACTATCATCTATATTATTTTTCTTAATATACAAATTTGCATATATTTCTTCACATATAAATGGTATTATTGGTGCCATTATTTTTATAAAACGCATAAGCACATAATATAAAGTATAATATGCTGCTATTTTATCTCCATCATTCTCAGATCGCCAAAACCGACGCCTATTTCTTCGCACATACCAATTAGAAATATTATCTAATACCTCTGCAGCCTCTTTCATCAATTTAAAGACTTGAAAAGCTTCATAATGCTTTTTCGATGAATAAGTAAAAACATTCATTTTTGATAATATCCAATAATCAGATTTTGTTAAAGTATCATATGAACATGGCTTAGATGGATCAAATCCATCCAAGTTAGCATAAGTAACAAAAAATGAATACGTATTCCACAAAGTAATAAGATGTTTTCTTACTTCATCTGCTAATGTATAACCAAATAATAAATTATGTTCCGGATTTTGGCTTGCATACATCCATCGCATAACATCTACCCCCATCTTCTCTGCAGCTTCATCAAACCAAATAGCATTTCCCCAAGACTTATGCATTTCCCTTCCAGTTTCATCTTTTACTAAGGCATGCCCAAGTAAAGTTTTAAAAGGTGCCCTATCCTCCATGACTGTAGAAAGTGCAAGAAGAGAATAAAACCAATTTCGAAATTGCCCCGGAAAACATTCTACTACAAAATCTGCAGGAAACCATTTTTTCCAATATTCTTTATCTGTATTATAATGAATTGTTGAATATGGAACTATACCAGCATCTAACCAAGGATTACCTACATCAGGTATGCGAGAGCCTATTAAACCTGTTTCAGGATGTCGAATTTTCACTTTATCAATCCAAGGCCGATGCGGACTGTTTCCTTCAAACTCATCCCAACCCTCTACTGCTAATTTTTTCAATTCTTCATAAGATCCTACAACAAAAAATGTTCCATCTTCAAAAGTCCATATAGGTAGTGCTAACCCCCAAAAACGTTTTTTAGAAATCATCCAGTCACCCATATTTTCCAACCATTCCATTTCCCTGTCATAACCCCATTCAGGTATCCATTCTATACTTTCTACATTTTTTTTAATTCTTTCTCGCCAATCCATATTGATATACCACTCATCTACGATACGAAATACTAATTCATCACCTGAACGCCAACAATGTGGGTAAATATGAGGATACTCCTCAGCATATATTAAAATACCCTTACTTTTTAAATTAGAAATCACTTTCTTTCCCGTATCTTTATCTGTAGCACATTTTCCTGTAAAATCACCAAAACCATCTATATAACATGATTCTTCATCTAATGGAGCAATAGAAACTATTTTTTGTTTCTTTGCTATTTCTCTATCAATTGCTCCACAACCCGGAGCTACATGAACAATACCTGTACCTTCACCAGAAATCACAACATCATTACCAATCCCATCTTTACCTCCATCTATCACCCTATGGCAATCAATACTTGCTTGACCATTTTTCTTTAATTGTTCATCAACAAAAGGATAACCTCCTGCTTTTTTCTGTGCAACTAATTCATCAAAGGGGCCTTCATATTCCCAACCTAACATATCTGCCCCTTTGATGATATCAAGTATTTTATACCCACCTCTTTCTTTAAATATTTGGGCAATAGTTTTCAACTTAGGCACATTTTCAATCCATTGTTTTTTTTCTTTAAATTGCTTTTCTAAACGTTGATATTCCAAGTTCTCATTTGCAAAATAATAAATTGCACCATCTGAAGCTTCTAACTTAGCATAATCCAAGTTAACATTAACCGCAGCAGCAACATTAGATGTTAATGTCCATGGTGTTGTGGTCCACACTAAAAGATATTCATTATCTCTATTTTTTAAACGAAATCTCACAAATACGGATGTATGTGCTACTAATTTTCTACCTTCAATGATTTCCATTTGAGAATATGATGTCCCTGAGCGACCTGACCAAGGCACTACGTCTGATCCACGATAAATTTTACCATCATTAAATAATTTTTTTAAAAAACCCCAAATAGTATAATTATTTTCATCAGACATAGTAAAATAGGAATTATCCCAATCCATCCAATACCCTAAACGTTTAGATTGCTCTGTTTGAATTTTAGAATATTTTCTCACACGATCTTTACAAACATTAACAAACTTCTCCATTCCATATTTTTGAATATCTTTTTTAGATTGAAAGCCTAATTCCTTTTCAACTTCTATTTCTACCCAGAGTCCTTGACAATCAAAGCCATTTTGATACCTAAGACTATGACCATGCATAGCATGATACCTTTGGAAAATGTCCTTTAAAGTTCGTCCCCAAGCATGATGTACTCCCATAGGATTATTTGCCGTAATAGGACCATCTAAGAATGACCATGGAGGACCTTTGCGATTCTTTTTTCTTAATCTATCAAAAGTACAGTCATCATCCCATCTCTTTAAAACTTCATGCTCCATTTGCACAAAATCTATTTTATTATCAACAGTTTTAAACTTGCCTGATTGCATTATTTTTGTATTTAAGTTAGTTTGGAAATTTAGGATTCTTTCTTACTTGTATCCAACTCACAACCGAAGAGAATACATATTTTTTATTTAAGAGGAGAGAACTATTAGAACAATTAACTATTCAGGACATTTTTCTGACTACTATACTGATTCTTTGGCTATTTTTTTGCTTAATGACTTTATTTTCTTTAAATTTATATTTCTTAACTTCTGTCTAGCTGTTCGAATCATATGCGGAATCATAATCTCCGCTAAATCAAATCCAATAATTTTTTCTTTAAGAACCTTTATAGTATTTTTATATTGAGGAATCATTGAACTAAAATCATCATTGCCATACATAAGTTCTAAACCTGATTCTTTTCTTTTTAACTCTTTTTCCAAATCACTTCTAGAATTACCACCAATAATATGCATAAAAATTTGATAATAACATTCATGAGCCTGATCATTTTCTTTACGAGCATTATAATAATCTTGAATTTTATTATTTATTACATCTTGCATATCATCGTAATTCATCCCAATCTCCGCAAATTCTTCATTAAAAATACTTGAAAAAGCTGCATTAGACAGACTATAATAACTAATTTTTTCATTTTCTGATAGATTATTAGAAAACACGCCTTCAAAAGAATAATCCATAATAAACTTTGCCAACACTATACTTTCAAAACGCTTCACACCCCATGGCTTTTTCCAATTATATTCCTCTCGATCAAAATCGACAGAGATCCTTTCTAATAATGATTGCAGACAATTAGGTATAATAATTGCAGGATCAGATAATGCTTTATTTCTAATAAAAAAGTTCAATTGTATGAGTTACTCTAAAAATGACAGAGTGAAATTAAAAAGGATATTTCTATGTATGGAAGATTATTTTATTTAGTTCACATATTTTCGAACATCAAAAAAAATACAATCTTCTATTTAAATAGAAAATATTTAATTAATTAATATTTCGAAAATACTATAGCTAAATATTACTGAACATATATTTATATAAATGTTTTAGAGATTCAATATAAGATTAATTTGCTGCACAACATCTAAAACATTCAAAATACCATCACTATTCAAATCTGCTAATGAAGATTCTGGTTCAACACCTAAAATCATATTTACCATAATTATAACATCTAGAATATTAACAATGCTATCACCATTCAAATCTCCAAGAACATTTTCCGATTCCATATATGCTGGGGGAAAAACAATATCATCGATCCATGCAGCGTCTTCACAATCTGTATTATCACAATCAGTTGCGCCACCTGCTCCATCTTTAACATAAGACCAGCGGAATGTATGTTCTCCCTCCGGCACATCATAACTTGCGAATGTCCATGGGGAAGCACCAGATGTTTCTGTTTGATATTGACCTTTTAAAGTATTATCAATATAAAATTCTAAACCATCATAGAAATAATTTCCTGATGTAGAGTATTCAGCAGAAACTCTATAATAAAATTCTATAACTCCATCTGCTGTAACATCTAAAGTCACAGAAATATCTGAAGATTGCGAAGCACCTATAGCCCCAGATCGAACACTTGACGAACCAGAATTTGAGTCCATATTGTCAAGGTCCCAATTTGCACAACCTAATCCATCGCATGAAAAATCCCATTCAAGAGAACCTAAACCAGCTTCAAAATTAGCCGTCACTTGTCCCACAGGCACTTCAAAGGTAGTTATGGTTGGCGGGCCTTCACCTAATTCAGATAAAACAGTTATGGTAAATTCAGCAAGATGCCCAATAGGCGCGGAAGGGCTAATTGTCACATTCATATCTAATGTTGCTTCCATTCCAATTTCTACGGAATATGCATTAGAAAAAGAACTATTATTAATTGTCACATAAGAATCTCCAACTACTGAAACAACAGGATATATAATTTGCACACCACCATTATTTATAACATCTACAATCATATCGGTATTCATACCAGGATCTAAATCTCCTACAACTGAAGAAATATCTAAAACAGGTGCAAATGCAGTGAAATTTAATGTTGACTCCCACATATCGGATCCTGCAGTAATTATACAGTTTATTTCGAAATTATGTTCATTAGGAACATCTCCTGCAACATCAAACGCCATCCCGCTCACATTAACTAAACCATCTGGTTCAATATAATCTGTAGAACCTGATGCAGATGTAATAGAAATATAAGGATCCTCTGTAGAAATAATTATCGATAGATCACTTGCAGGATCACTACCTACATTCTCAAGACTTAAGCTAAGTGATACAGACTCTCCATAACCTATCACACTGTCAAAGCCTGCATTTACAGAGCTATTGTTTACTAACACATATGGACCATCAGGTGAAAGTACCATTACAGTTGTTTCATATGGAAAATAATTAAAACCCGTAACAATAAGATCTAACTCTCCAGGAATAGTAGCTGCATCACCAAGATCAATAGTGGTAGAACCAAATCTATCTGTATACCCAGAAGCCAGCAGCACACCGTCTCTTGATAAAGCTACTAGATCGCCCTCTGTACCAGTACTTACTAAATAATCAGCAGATCCTATGATAATAACATCTTCATGAGAAACAGTCATTGTTACTGGTGGTGCAGTTCGCAGAGGAACAGCAGGATCTCCAAAATATGTCCAGTACTTAGTTTCATTTATGCCGCTAGAACCTTGGGCATCATTCATATACATACAGCCGTTAGTTGTAATGCCACCCATTGTTCTAGTAATGTTATTATCATAACTCTCTGTCAAAATTAGGTTCATTGCATATTGACCATGCATTGGAGGTTCCCAAGATTGACTAATTGTTGATCCAAAATGAGATATTGCACCAGTTGGCTCACCATTGTTTGTAGCCCTTAACCAAGCTTCTGCATAACATTCATTAGTACTATTAAATTCTCCAACATTACATCCAACAGTAATAACAAATGGTAACAAATTATTGTTTGTTAATGCATTTACATTAGAAGTACTAAGAGGGGCGCCATTCCCCCAGCTTGATATTGATCCATGCCCTGTGTAGTTTATTAAACTAACACCATTATTAATTGCATTTATTCCCTGATTAGCTGTTCCACCACTACCATCATAAATACCTTCATATGAATCATAAGTAAAATCAGATAAAACTGTATCCCATAAAAATTCATTAAAATCATCATCAGTATATCCACCAAAACCAGGTCCTTGATTTGAAGCTACACCAAGTGCATTATCATACCACTCAGCCCCAGATTGAGGATATTTTTCATAATTAATTGAACGCTCAACCTGTGTTTGAATTTGACTTGGA
>CEUZ01118003.1_pt1 | contig 16846 bp, 15 predicted proteins | sample 361511 | NCBI WGS metagenome assembly CEUZ01 (sample SAMEA2622822, study PRJEB7988) | marine metagenome | biome: marine biome (ENVO:00000447); feature: surface water layer (ENVO:00002042); material: "saline water (ENVO:00002010), including plankton (ENVO:xxxxxxxx)" | depth 5 m
AAAAAAAAAAAACCATTTTATTACTAAGTTAATATTTACAATTTTTAATTTTTTACAAATTTATAAAATTTTTGCAAAGAACTTAAAATCAAAAAATACAATTTATATTGATGGATTTAGCTTTTATTTTTTAATTTCATTTTCTTTTTATTACTTTCTTTTTTTAAAAACAAAGGAAGTTAAATTAATACTTTGGTTAAGATATTCTTATGAAAGTTCTTTAAAAGATTTATATTTAAAATTTTTTATAACAAAAATCTGTAATTTAAAATCAACTGTATTTTTAACAGAAAATAATAAACTAAAAAAAAATCTTAGAAAAAATTTTAAAAATATTAAATTATATACGATGCCTAGCTTGCACAATTTGTATAAGTATAAAAAAAAAACTATTAGACCTGATGCAAAAAAAAATCCTATAATTCTATGTCCAGGATCATATAGGTATGAAAAATATGGAGTCAATTTGATAAATTTTTTAAATAATAATTTTCAATATAAGTTTCAACTTAGAATCTCCAAACATTCAAGAAATAAAATCCCAGAAATCAATAAAGAAAAAAATTACAAAATAAATTATATTGAAGAAAATTTAGATCAAAAATCACATATCAAAGAAATTGCAAGTAGTGATATAATTCTTTTACCTTATAAAATGCCTGACTACGAGTATAGAACTTCAGGTATTTTTTTTGAAGCTATAAGCATGAATAAAATTACACTAATTACTCATGGAACTTTAATTACTAAAGATTTACAAAAATTCAATTTAGAAAAATTTTCTATTAAGAACTGGCAAAATTTAGGTATGAAAGAAATTTTAAATCTATTAACAAACAAAAATATACACAAAAAGTTGTTTAGATTATCTAGTTACTATAATAAAATAAATGGTATAAAACCATTTAGCAATAAACTAATAAGTATCTATAATTTGTTATAAATATTTATGAGAAATTTAAGTATTATTAAATAAAAAATGTTAATTAAATTAAAAAATCAAACCATATGAAAATTAAAATATACGCAGATGGTGCAAATGAAAAAGAAATTTTATACTTTAATAAAAAATCAAATATTGCAGGCTTGACCACAAACCCTTCCTTGATGAGAAAATCTGGAATTTTAAATTATAAAAATTTCTCAATCAAAATTTTAAAAAAAGTTAAAAAAAAACCTATTTCATTCGAAGTTTTTGCCGATGATTTTGACAGCATGTACCTTCAAGCTAAAAAAATTTCCTCTTGGGGAAATAATGTTTATGTGAAAATTCCAATTACAAACACAAAAGGACTAAGTTGTAAAAAATTGATAAAATCTTTATCAAAGAAAAATATTAAATTAAATATCACTGCTATCTTTACAAAATCTCAAATTAATACAGTTTATAAATTCTTAGATAAGTCTACCCCGGCAATAATATCTATATTTGCTGGTAGAATAGCTGATACCGGTAGAAATCCTGTAAATATAATTAAATATGCTAATAGACTATTTAAAAGAAACACTAAACATAAAATTTTATGGGCTAGTACAAGAGAAATTTTAAATATTGTTCAGGCTGAAAAAGCTGGAGCCGATATAATTACTATACCAACAGGCATACTTAAAAAATTAAATTTAATAAATAAAAATTTGAACAGTTATTCTTTAGAAACAGTTAAAGAATTTCATAAGGATGCAACAGCGGCAAAGTATAAAATTTAATGATATTTAGTAGAGCTCCTTTAAGAATTTCAGTAGGTGGAGGAGGAACAGATTTGCCATCTTACTATTTAAAAAGAAATGGCTTTGTTGTATCCGCAGCGATTAATAAATATATATATATATCTATAGGTCAAACTTTTAATAAAAAATTTTTACTGAAATACTCAAAATTTGAAGAAGTAAATGATATAAAAAAAATAAAACATCCTTTGTTTAGAGAAACCTTAAAAGAGTTAAAGATTCGAACACCAGTCAATATTTCAAGTCATGCTGATATACCCTCTGGATCTGGACTTGGATCATCGGGATGCTTTACTGTTGCTTTAATTAAAGCACTTAATGGAATTCGAAATAAAAAAATTGATAATAAAAAATTAGCGGAACTCGCGTGCAAAATTGAAATAACTAAACTTAAGGAACCAGTGGGAAAGCAAGATCAATACGCATCAACTTTCGGTGGATTACGTTCTTATAATTTTTTAAAAAGTGGAGAAGTGATTATAAAAAATATAAAAATTAAAAAAAAAAAATTAATAAATTTTAAAAATTCGTTGTCAATGTATTATACTGGAATTTTAAGAGACTCCTACGATATATTAAAAACTCAAGACATAAAATCTAAAAGAATGAATAAAGAAATGTTAATTAATTTAGATATGATTAAAGAAATGGGTTTTAATACAAAATATATTTTAGAAAAGGGCAATATAGAAGAGTACGGGTATCTACTCAATGATCATTGGGAAACAAAAAAAAAAAGATCACCAAATATGACAAGCAAATTTATCAATAAACTATATGATTATGGATTAAAGAATGGAGCGACAGGGGGAAAATTGATAGGTGCTGGGGGTGGTGGTTTTTTACTTTTTTTTTCTAACAATGTTAAAGAGTTAGATGCTGCATTTAATAAAATAAACATTAAAAAAATGAACTTTGACTTTGAATTTGATGGAGCAAAAATACTTTCAATTTAATGATATTTCTTCAATTCGAATTCTTGTTAAAAAATCTTTATGATTTGGTATGGCAACGCTATTAGTCAGAAATTGAGAATTTTTAGCAATTTTTTTAATTTTATAAAATTTTTGGTCAAATCTATTGCTGCTAGTTACATCATTTTTAGATAATTTTGTTAAGTCTCCTAGATTTCTTATATCAACTGATGAATTTTTTATATTAAAGTACTCATAGATAAATAAGATATAATTTAAATTTAATAAATTTTTTTCAATAAGTTCATGAGTGAGATTTGACGTTTCAATTAATAATATTGGTTTATTACTTAAAATTAATTTCGAAGCGCCTTCTATTATTTCTGGTTCTTTACCTTCCGCATCTAATTTGATTAATTTTACTTTTTCTTTAAATTCAATGTTGTCTAAATTGACTATTTCTATTTTTTCAAAATTTTCAAGGAACTCGTATTTTTCTAGACTAAAACTTTCTGCATAAATATTTTTATTGGATGTATAAAACTTTCCCGACCCCTCATAATTAGAAACCGCCTTTCTATATACTTTTATATTATTACTATTTCTAAATTTTTTTTTTATAATTTGATAGTATTTATCAAAAGGCTCAAATAAATAATAATTATCTTTGGGAAAAAACTTTAAAAATAAACTTGTTTTATCACCTTTATGAGCACCAATATCTATTATTGCTCCAAAATTTTTTTCTACTAAATTGTTTATAATATAGTTTTCAATTGTTTTAATTTCAAATGAAATAAATCTCTCTAATATCTTTTTATAAATTTTTTTTAAAAAATTGTATAATCTTAATTTTTTAATTAAAGAAATTATTATATTTGGTAAATAAATCACTTTAATAATATTTGATAATTACCTTATTAAAATGAATTAATTGCTCTTCTAAATTGTAAGGGGCATTTCCTAAAAAAAAACCATTATCATGAATATAATTTGCATTATTCAAGTTATTAAAAATCTTATAATCAAAATATTTTTTAACTGGATGTTTTGTAAAGCATCCGCCTGTTATCAATCTGTATTGAATATTATTTTTTTTTAGATCTTCGTAAATTTTGTCCTTTAATTTTAAATATTTTTTTTTAAATATAAATACAAAAGAAAATGAAGAGCTAAAACCATTTTCCTTTTGTATATGGAATATCTTGTTTTTACGAAATATTTTTTGATAAAGTGTAAAATTTTTTCTTCTTTCTTTTATTAAATTGTTTAACTTTTTTAGTTGAGTTGCGCCGGTTGCAGCATTTATTTCAGTAGGTCTTACATTATAACCAGGTAATATAAATTGATAAGTTTCAAATTTTTTTTTTGAATATCCTAAATTTTTTAAATTTTTTACATCCCTCGTCCACCCGTGAGATCTGATTGATCTTATTAAATCTGCTAATTCATCATTATTTGTAGTTACCATACCACCTTCAATCGCAGAAATATGGTGTGAGTAAAAGAAACTCATTGTATTAATATCTCCTGAAGTTCCGGTATATTTATTTTTATATTTTGCACCTAAAGATTCGCAATTATCTTCCATAAGAAAAATTTTCCTATCTTTACAAATTTTAGCTATCTCATAAATATTGCAAGGATTACCTAAAATACTTACTAGTACTATTAGCTTTGTTTTTTTTGATATTGCTTTTTTAAGTTTTTCAGTATCAATATTCAGAGTGTCAAAATCTACATCAACAAATTTTAATTTAAGTCCATACTGTTGCAGAGGCGAGTAGGTTGTTGACCATGAAATAGCAGGAACAATTACCTCGTCACCTTTTTTTAAGGGTCTTTTTTTTTTAAAAAAAAGAGAAGCAATTGATACTAAATTTGCGGATGAACCAGAATTAACCATTATAGCATGCTTCATTTTGAAGAACTGAGCATATTTTTTCTCAAAATTTTTTACTTCGGAGGCATATGTGAATTGTCCAGATTTTATAACTTTCTGGATTTCTAAAATTTCCTTATGATCCCAGGAACTAAAAGTTAATGGATAATTTAGTTTTTCATTCATTATTAATAATTAATGATTTACATTAAATTACTTTGTTTTAAAAGGAATTATGAAATCAAGTAATGCTGAAAAATTAACTATTTTTAAAAAAAAATTTGGAAAAAAAGATTTTTTTAATAAACTAATTGCGAGCTTAGGAAGATTCATTATAAAAATAAATCGGAGCAATCAAAAAAAAAAGTATTTTTTAAATCAAATTGCTGGTTTTACTGATGATATAATTACAGATACAATTAATTTGGAGGGTTTATATGAGAAAAGGGAATTAATAACTTTGATTTCTTGGCTAAAACCATTAAGCAAAGAGTTCAAAAAATCCACATTAATTGATATCGGTGCAAATATAGGGAATCACTCAATGTTCTTTTCAGACTATTTTAAAAAAATAGTTGCAATTGAGCCACATGATAAAATCTTTAAAGTACTAAAGTTGAATACAGAAAAAACCAAAAACATAAAAATTTTAAACTATGCTATTTCTGATAATAATTATAACTCCTATTTAAATATAAAAATTTCAAATTTATCTGGTACAAATTTAATAAAAAAACCAAAGAAAAAATCTAAAAAAGTTATTTGTAAAAAACTTGATAGTATAATTAAAAAAACTGAAAAAATTGCTTTAATAAAAATTGATGTCGAAGGACATGAATTAAAAGTTATAAAGGGAGCTTTAAATGTTATTAAAAATAATAAACCAATAATATTGTTTGAACATCATCTTCAAAATTTCAAATCTAATTATTCACCAACAATTAATTTTCTTAAAAAAAATGGATACAAAAAATTTGCAATTGTAGCTAGCAACCCAAGAATTAGTATATTTGATAGTTTTATAACTAAATTATTCAAAAATATTGCGCATTTTTGGTTGAATAATATGTCATTTACGGTCTCTCTTGAGGATAAAATTAAACCAGATTATTATCCATTTATAATTGCTATTCCTGATAAATATAATATTTAAGAATGAAAATTATGAAAAAAATATCAATTGTAACTACTACAATTAATATTCCAATTTTTTTAAAAAATATTGTTCAAAATATTAAATTAAAAAAAAGTCAAAATATATTTGAAATATCTATAATTGTAATTGGAGATAAAAAAACTCCAAAGAAAACTAAAAAATTTTGTGATAATTTATCAAAAAAATTTAGAATAAATATTTTATATTTTGATATAAATTTTCAGGATAAATATTTTAAAAGTAAATATTCCTCAATTTATAAATTATTTCCTTACAATGATGCAATTAGAAAGTTGCTTGGCTCTATTTTTATTTTAAATGATCTTCCTGATAAGGTTATTTTTATTGATGATGACAATTATTGCAATAAAAAACAGAATTTTTTAAAAGATTTTGATATTGTTGGAGAAAAATATAATGGCCATACAATACATAATAAAAATTGTTGGCCAAACGTTTATAAATCATTCAAGGAAAAAAATAACATTCCTTTATATCCAAGAGGATTTCCATGGAAATATAGAAACGAAAATTCTTTTATTTTTAAAAAAAAAAAAGTGTCAAATCATAAAGTAATTGCAAACTGTGGATTTATTTTAAATGACCCAGATATAGATGCTGTGTCAAGATTATTTTTTAAAATAAAAACAATAGGAGTAAAAAATAAAAATTATTTTGTAATTTCTAAAAATAATTATTTCCCTTTAAACGATCAAAATTTATGTATTTCAAAAGAGTATATTGCCTTATATTATAAGCCACTATCTGCAGGCAGAAATTCTGATATTTGGACAAGTTATTTGTTATCAAAAGTCTCTTCATATCACAATGAGCTAATCTCTTATGGCAGGCCGCACCTTGAACAAGTTAGAAATATTCATGATTACTGGAATGATTATGAGTTAGAAAAGAAACATAATATTGCAACAGATATATTCGTAGAAATATTAAAAAAAATTAAACTAAATAAAAGCAATAGTAGATACAATAATTATGTGAAACTTTGCATTGATGGAATAAATATAGCAAAAAGTATGATAAAAAATGAAAAATCAAAAAATAAAAACAGCAATAATAGACATTACCAAAATATTACTGGTAAAAAAAAGATTGAAAGGAATATACTTTCTTTAAATTATATTATTGATTATTTTAAAGAATATAATCTTTGGTTACAACAAATCAAAAAATATAAGTTTAATAAATTTTAAGTTTAATTATTTTGGTTTTGAAGATCTATAAATTGCTTTCTTCAATAATTTTTCTTTTTAATTTAATTTTGGTCATTTCTGCAATATTATTACGTGCATCCTTTCCAAATTTTTTTTCTACTTTGTTTAAAAAATTAACATTAGTATGATATTCAATAAATTTTTTATCTCTTAAATTTAAAATTTCTGCTGCACTTAGATTTTCTGTAGGCAAAGGTTGAGTTGTATATGAGTGAAAAGAGTATCCATCATAATTGCTTGGTAATTTAACATTATTTTTTAATGCATTTTTGAATAATTCACTACCCGGTAAAGCCATTGCCGCATAAGTATTCCACCCTAAAGTATTTAATTTAACACTCAATTTAAAAGTTTTTTCAATAGTTTCAGTTGTATCCCCTGGCAAACCGTAAATATAATTTGCCATAACTTCTATATCAGATTCATGAACTTGTTTAATTACATTTTCCACATCTACATCTTCGAATCTTCCTTTTGCTACTTCTAACCTTACTTTTTTGTCACCACTTTCTATTCCTAGGCATAGCCACTTAATACCAGCTTTTCTTACTAAATTAAGAACATCTTTTCTTTTTACAGTATCAATTCTTGAATATGCCCAAAGTCTGAGATTATCTTCCTTATTTCTTTCAGCCAACAAATTACATAAAGGGATATAATATTTTGGATTAAGTAAAAACATTTCATCAACAATCCTAATCGTTTTAACTCCAAAATTAATAAGTTTGTCAAATTCTTTAATTATAAACTCAGGTGACCAGTATCTCATTCCACTATAATTTGATGCCACTCCTACTTCATCACTATTATTTCTATTGATTAAATTAATCATACAAAAACTACATTTAAATTGACATCCCAAAGAAGTTTGTATGGCAGCATAAGGACTCCTTTGATCTTTAATATATTCCGCATGCCACATCGGTGATCGATATAAATCTAGAGGTTTATTTTTAAATGGTAAAAGATCCCAAGCATAACCTGGTAAATCAATGTCCATTCTTTCATTGGGAACAACACGTTCTGGTTCATTAATTATAATTTCATCACCTTTTTTGTATGCGATACCCTTTACATTAGAAATGTTTTCTAAACTTATTTCATTTAGTTTTAATATATTCCAAATAGAATAAACACCTTCATTTAAAAATACAAAATCAATACTTTTTTCATTTTCCAAAGTTTTCTTTGGAAGAGCTTGGACATGTGAACCAACAAAACTAATTAAAGTTTTTAAATTATTATTTTTAAGATATGTTGATAACCTCGTTGCACCACTCATATTTGTAGTACCAGCATTTACATTTTGACCATAAACAACGAAGCACACTAATTTTGGTTTTGCATTATTAATTCGTTTTATAGACTCATCATCACTTAAATTTTCTGCAAGAGTATCTAAAATTTCTACTTTATAACCTTTTTTTCTACAGCTTTCGGCCAAAAGAAGAGCCCAAGTAGGTGTTTCTATAGCTGAATATTTTTTTGAAAGTTCTTGATATGTAACATCTGCATTATTAGGAATTATAAAGATGATATCTATCATTATTTAAATTTTTATGTTATGTTATAATAATTTTATTCTTGAGTTAACACATTTATGTTGATTTTTAGTATATTTGTACTATTTACCATTAATGCCAACAAACAACTTTAAATTATTAAAGAAAAAATCTCAATGGCTTAGAAAAGAGATATTTGAGATGGTTATAAAAGTTAATCAAGGACATATAGCTTCCGCATTATCTCAATCTGAAATACTAGTATCTTTGTTTTATGGAAAAATTTTAAAGTATAAAAAAAAAAATCCAAATTTTGAAAGCAGAGATAGATTAATTATTAGCAAAGGTCATTCGGCCATGGGTTTATACCCGATACTTTCAGACATAGGTTATTTTTCAAAAAAAGAACTTTTAAAGTATGGAACACCTAAAGGAAAACTTAGGATTTATGGAGATATGAGTATACCTGGAATTGATAGTACATCTGGATCCTTGGCTCAAGCACCAGGAATAGCATGTGGATTTGCTTTATCAGCTAAGAGAGATAAAAAAAGTTTTTATTCATTTTGTGTACTAAGTGATGGAGAACATTATGAGGGATCTTTATGGGAATCAGCAATGTTTGCTTCTCATTATCAATTAGATAATCTCGTTTTTATAGTAGATAGAAATCAGCAAATTATTTTAGGAAAAAGTGAAGATTGTCTTAAAATTGAACCACTTAAAGAAAAATGGAAAAGTTTTGGCTGGAATGTTTTAAATGTAAACGGTCACAAATTTAAAGAATTGATGCCAGCATTAAAAAAAGTTAGAAAAAATAAAAATAAGAAACCATCTATAATAATTGCAGATACAATAAAGGGAAAAGGAATATCATTCATGGAAGATGTAACTAGATGGCACAACACAATGCCAAATTTAAAAGAGATTCAAATTGCTAGAAAAGATTTAAGAAAAAATTGTATTCATGAGTAGAAATTACTTAGATTTTACTGAAAATAAAAAAAACCCTTTTATGCGAGATGTATTTATTGATGAGGTATATAATTATGCAAAAAAAAATAAAAATATTTATTTTACAACACCAGATATGGGAGCACCTTCACTTGATAAATTTCGAGAAAAACTCCCAAAACAATTCATTCACGCAGGTATTTCCGAACAGAATATGATTAGTATGGCAGCAGGTCTAAGTGTGCAAAAAAAAAATGTCGTATGCTATGCGATGGCTCCTTTCATCACATCTAGATGTTATGAGCAAATAAAATGTTCAATTTCTGCAATGAACCAAAAAGTTACATTGGTAGGTATAGGAGTTGGATTGGGGTATGCAGATGCTGGACCAACTCATTATACTACAGAAGATATTTCAACTATGAGAGTCTTTCCGAATATTGAAATCTTGACACCTGCAGATGCTTACTCAACTAAAGTTATTACTCAAGAGTGTATGAAAAAACCAAAATTTAGATTTTTAAGGTTGGATAGAGATATTTTACCTAGTGTTTATAATAATAAAAATTTTAATTTGAAAAAAGGGTTTGGGGAAATTAAAAAGGGAAAAAATAAATGTGTTATATCTTCTGGATATTTACTACATAAAGTAAACAAAATCTTGAATGAAAAAAAAAATAATATTGGCCTTATAGATTTATTCAGAATTAAGCCATTTCCAAAAGATTTAATTAATAAATTAAAAAAATTTAAGGAAATTATTGTTGTTGAAGAACAATGGACTGATGGTGGAACAGGATCTTTAATTTTAGAACAGCTTAGTGATAGAAATTTAAAGAACAAAGTTATTAGGATTGGCCTTAATAGTAGATATTATTTTGAAAATGGTGGAAGAGATTATTTACACGAAACATATGGCTTAAGTACCAAGTTAATTAAAAAAAAAATTTTTGATTAATTAAATTTTTCATGAATACTTTTAAGTGCTAAAATCTTTTTTAAATTTAATAAATTAACTTTTTTATTTAAAAATCTTTTTTTGTATCTTTTTAATAATATTTTTTTATTTTGAATTGATTTCAACATTATGCCAAAATCAAGTGATAATCTAAGACTTGTATCTTTATTTTTTGTTCTATGGAGGCAAGCTTGATCAAAAATTGTCAGTCTTTTGTAATTAAGTTTTTTTATTTTTTTAAAGCCATATTTTTTAATTGCATTTTGGTAATTTTTTTTTTTATGAAAAAACGATTTATCAATTTTTTTGGGTTTAAAAAACTCAATTGTATTATTTTTATCTCCATCAATGAAAATTACAACTTTAGAGTCGCAAGGATTGCCTGACCAGGAGTCTGAATGAATTTTTGTTGAGGAATATGATCTAGCGCTATCATAGTTATATTTATTAGATCTCATAAGTCTAACTTCACACAGTTCTATCTTGTCAGAAATTTTAGTTAGACAATATTTTTTGCATAAACTAAATATATAGTTCTGAAGTTTCAAATAAGATTTAATATTTTCTTTTTTAGGCACAATTACTCCATTAGGAGTTATATTAGGCAAATCTAATAATAATTTTTTGAATTTTTTAAAGTATTCAAAATTTGGTTTAAGTTTAATATTATAAAATTTTTCAATTGAATATCTGATATAATTTTTAACAAGTTTTTTAAGTTTTAGGTGATCACTTTTGTTAATTGAGATTTCGTAGAGCAACAAATTTTCTTTATAAGTGATTTTTTTTTTTTTAAGTGAATTAAGTATTGGTTTATAATGTTTAGTTCTTATTTTAAGTAATTCTAAGTCTTGCATTTAACGTATATTGTAATATTAATAATTTAATATAATAACTAATATTCAAAGCAAAGGATATTATGTCAACTGATAAAAATTGCTGAATTGTTAAAAAATATGTTATCTATAATTATTAGTACTTTTAACAGGGTAAAAGAGTTGGAGAATTGTCTCAACTATGTGTCAAAACAAAGTTTTGATGACTATGAAGTTTTAATAGTTGACCAAAATGAAAATTTACCTGGTATTCATGATATTTCTAGAAAATTTCCAAAAGCAAAATATTTCAAATTAGGAAAAAATTTTGGACCAGCAGTTGGAAGAAATTTTGCAGTAAATCAATCGGTAGGTGAACATTTATTATTTTTAGATGATGATGCATACTTAGTAGATGAAACAACTATTGAGAAAACATTAAATTTTTACCTTAATAATAATTATGGTCAAGTTGGATTACAAAGTTACGAAAATTTTAATTCAAAAAAAATACATATCTCACAATGTGTTATTGGTGATGATGGTTTTTTAGATACAAAAAAATCAAAAGATTCGAATCTAAAATTATCAAAACATAGAATAAGTATAGAAACTTCATTTTGTTTAATGAAAAAAAGTATTTTTTTGGAATCTGGTGGCTTTGATCCTATATATTTCTTTTATGATGAAGACACAGATCTTTCATTAAGAGTACAAAACTTAGGTTACAAAAATTATGTATATAAAGAAGTTCAATATCAACATATCTCAGGCAGCTCCATAAGAACATCAAATTCAAGATATTTTAACAAAAGTTACTTGGTTTTAAAAAATTTTGGATTATCCGTATATCTTAAAAATGTCATTAAAACTTTGCTTACGTTTTTTTATGATTTTAGTCTGCCTAAGCAAAGGGATAATTTAAGAAAACTAAATATACAATTTAATTTACTAAAAAATTTGAAATATGTTAATTCAAGAAAAAAATTCAATTTCTTGAGTGCAGAAAAAAATATAATTGAAGATGAAAATGTAAATAAAAAAGTTATTAGATTTTACCTTGAAAAGTTAGAAAAAATCGACAAAAAAAATTCTGAAAACGCTAATAAAACTGCTTTCGTTTATATAACCAATAGGTGTAATGCAAAATGTGAACATTGTTTTTATTGGGATGAACTTAATAAAAATGTGGATGAAATGTCTTTAGATGATTATAAAGTCCTAGCAAATAATTTTAAAAATGATGTAAATCAAGTAATCATAACTGGTGGCGAACCTTTTTTAAGAAAAGAAATAGATCAAATTTCAAAATATTTTTTAAATAACAAAAATATACATTCTTTAAATTTTATTACTAATGGCGTTATGCCAGACAGAATAGAGGAAAAAGTAAATAAAATTATGAATTATGCATCTAGAAACACCAGAGTTTTAGTGAATGTATCGATTGATGGATTAGAAGAGCTTCATGATAAAATTAGAAGAGTGCCAGGAATATTTAAAAAATGTCTAGATACAATCGAAAGGCTTAAAAAAATAAAAAAAAAATATCAAAATTTACAAATATCAGCTTTAACCACTCTGTCTAAGGATAATTTTTTTCAATTTAAAAAAATTAATAGTTTTGTTGAAAATGAGCTAAAAATTTATCAAAGGGTAAATATTATCCGAAGTCCAAAAACGGGAGCATATGGATTAAGTAAAGAAGTTGCCGAGTTAAGTTTTAGTCCAGAATGGGTAAAGCCATTTGATTTGTTAGAGTTAAATGATGATGAACACAAAGCAGTGTTAGATTATTTTATGAATAATAACAGCTGGAGAGATTACCATAAATTTGTATTGTATTATTCTTATTATATTAAAAAAAATAAAAAAAAATTTTTTGATTGTAGTGCTCCTAATGATAATTTAGTTGTTTATCCTAATGGTGATCTAGCATTTTGTGAATATACAAAGACTTTCACAAATGTAAAAAACGCAGATAATTTTTCTGATTTTTTTAATAATGAAAATGCTAAAAAATATAGAAAATATTTAAAAAGCTGCTCTTGTGATCATCCTTGTAATATTGGTGGAAACTTGGCTAAAAACAAACAATTAGAAAACTTGCTTCCACCTTATTCTAGCAGTCCAAGTGTTAATTAAATTAAGAAGAAGTATAAATGCCAACAAATAAAAATTTTGGAATTACTTTTGGAATTATTTTCTTTTTAGTAACAATTTTTCTATTTATTTATAATTTACCCTATTTATTACTTTTATCTCTAGGCCTTATTTTTTTATTTTTAGGATTTATAAATTCTAAAGTACTTTATCCACTTAACTTTTTATGGTTTAAATTTGGCATCCTATTATCAAAATTTTTTTCACCAATCATACTTTTTTTTATGTTTTATATTATTATTTCTCCTTACGCTATTGTTGTAAGAATATTTAATAAAGAAATAAGGGAGATTAAAACAAAAAAAAGTGGTTTGAGAGGTGACACTTTTTGGAATAATTCTGAGACTAAAAATAGTATAAACTTTGATAAGCAATATTAAAAAATGATAGATATTTTAAAAGAACTGTTAATTTTTTTAGTACAAAAAAAAAAATATTGGTTAATACCTTTAATATTTATAATCGTTTTAATAGGATTATTATTTGTGGCTGGCCAAGGCACTACATTGTCACCGTTTATTTACACAATTTTTTAATGCCACCAGAGATAATAAAGTTAAAAAGTAAATATGATGTTAAAACTGAAAGAGTAACGAATTTTTATTCAGCAAATCCTTTTCCTGGTTATAAAAGCATAGATAATAAGTCAACGATACTTAAAAAAGGAGACAAAAGCTTATTATCAAAAAAAATTAAAAATTTATTTAAAAACAAAAAAAAAATTTTAGAAGTTGGAAGTGGAACATGTCAATTAGCATCCTACTTCGCGATAGGTACTAATAATCAGGTATTTGCATTAGATGCTACTTATAGATCTTTAGAAGAGGGAAGAAATTTTGCAGAAAAAAATAATATTAATAATATTAAATTTATGCACGGAAATATTTTAGATAATAATATTAAAAAAGATTATTTTGATCTTGTGTGGTGTAATGGCGTTCTTCATCATACCTCAGATCCGTATTTAGGTTTTGTAAATAGTTTATCGTACCTGAAAAAAAACGGTGTTATAATAGTTGGCATGTATAATTACTATGGAAGATTTACAACAAAAATAATGCAAATTTTATTTAAAATTTTTGGAAAAAAAATTGTTATGATGCTTGATCCTATAGTCAAAGAAATGAAATCAGATTACAATGATAAAAATGCTTGGATTGAAGATCAATACAATCATCCTTTAGAAAAAACTTATACTTATAAAGAAATTTCTGAGTGGTTTAAAAAAAATAATGTGTCTTTAATTTCTACTATACCCAATTCAACAAAAATTAATTTAAATGAATTAGATCAAAAAATTATTTTAGAGGCAAAAAATCAAGAAATTAATAAATATCAATTTCTTAATGAAATTATGATGATTTTTAATAGTTTTGGTAAAGATGGTGGTTTATTCGTTTTTATTGGGATAAAAAAATAGTTATATGGAAATATTCAACAGAAAAATTGATTTTTTTTTTATAAAATTCCCCATTTTATTTCCCTTAATTTATTTATTTTTTTTGTATTCTTTTCCTCAGTTTGAAACATATTTAATAATTCTTACTATTTTTTTATTAGCAGAGCCTCATTTTGGGGCCACCTACCCAATATTTTTTGACAAATTAAATAATGAATTTTTTAAGAAAAAAAAAATAATTTTCTATTATGGTTCTATACTAATTATATCATATTGTTTATTGGGTTTTTTTTTCTTTAAATATTTATTCCTACTATCCTTTTATGCTTTTAATATTTTCCATGTTACTAGGCAAAGTGTAGGTATATGTAAATTATATAATAAAAATCAAAAAGAATTTTTTTATCAATCTCAAATAATATATTTATTTAATATTCTGTTTTTTATAATAGGATTTTTAAGATTTTATTTAAATATTATTCCAGAAAACTTTTTAATTTATTTAAATATTTCTGTATTATTATTTATATTGATTTCAGTATTAATTTATTTAAGCGTTTTCAAATTGTCTGATAATTTTTTTACTTTAATTTCTGGGGTAATTATATTTTATCCTATATGCTTTGTTTATAATCCTGTTCATGCAATTTTATTAGGAGTGACGATTCATTATAGTCAGTATCTTTTTATAACAAGCAAGGTATATATTGGAAGAAAAGGGTTGCTTAGTAGTTATAATTTAAAAAATTTTACGAAATACTTTAAAAACAATTTTATCTATACAATTATTATTTATTCTTTTTTCATGAGCACAATTAGTTATATGGGTAAAGTAGACGACCCACTTATAAAAAATTTAATTCTCATACCTATAACTGGTCAAATGCTTCATTTTTATTTAGATTCTTTTATTTGGAAATTTAGTGAAGAACATAATAGGCAAAATACCCTAAAGTTTATTTTAGAAAAAATATGACAAAGATACTGGGAATTTCGGCATTTTATCATGACAGCGCTGCCACATTATTTGAAAATGGAAAACTTTTAGAATGCATACAAGAGGAACGACTATCAAGAATTAAAAATGATTTTTCTTTTCCCAAACTGGCAATAAAAAAAATATTAAGTGATAATTCGTTGAAATTATCTGATATAGATTACTTTGTATTTTATGAAAAACCCTTTTTAAAATTCAATAGAATTATAGAAATATGTCTGGCATTTGCGCCTATAGGATTTAAACAATTTATTAAATCTATACCTGTGTGGATAAAAGATAAACTATTTTTAAAATTAAAATTAATTGAAGAATTAAATAATATAGAAAAAAATGAAAACCTTAAACAAAAAATAAAATTTTCGGAGCATCATTTAAGTCATGCTGCAAGTGCATTTTTCCCCTCACCTTATGATGAAGCAATTATTTTAACAATTGATGGAGTTGGAGAATGGACAACTGCTTCTGTTAATATAGGTAAAAATAATAAAATTCAAAAAATTAAAGATATAAAATACCCCCATTCCCTTGGTTTACTTTATTCTGCTTTTACACTTTATTGCGGATTTAAAGTAAATGAAGGAGAATATAAATTAATGGGCTTAGCTCCATATGGACAACCTAGATTTAAAAAATTAATCTATGATAATTTGATTACAGTTCAAGAAGACGGATCATTCGAATTAAATATGAAATATTTTGATTATTGTACTGGACTAAATATGTTTAATGAAAAATTTTGTAATCTTTTTGGAAATAATCCAAGAAAATTTGATGATAAAGAAATAGATATTTTTTATATGGATATTGCATCTTCAATTCAGCATGTGCTCGAGGAAATAATATTAAAAATATGTAGGAGTTTAAGAAAACAATTTAATATTAATAATTTATGTCTTGCAGGTGGCGTTTCTTTAAATTGTGTAGCAAATGGGAAAATCTTCAATGAAAATATTTTTAAAAATATTTGGATACAACCAGCTGCTGGAGATGCAGGAGGATCACTAGGAGCAGCACTTGCTTTTTGGTATATAGGATTAAAAAATGAGAGAATCGTTAAATCTGACAACGATGATAATATGAAAGGATCTTACCTTGGGCCGGAATTTAAAAATGAAGAAATAAAAAAATTTTTAGATATTAATT
>CEUZ01150831.1_pt1 | contig 16825 bp, 17 predicted proteins | sample 361511 | NCBI WGS metagenome assembly CEUZ01 (sample SAMEA2622822, study PRJEB7988) | marine metagenome | biome: marine biome (ENVO:00000447); feature: surface water layer (ENVO:00002042); material: "saline water (ENVO:00002010), including plankton (ENVO:xxxxxxxx)" | depth 5 m
CCCCAAGCAACAGCATCATGTCTTGCTGTTCCAGCTCTTCTTTGAAGGGTTCCGCCAAGGACAGGATAACGAATATTGGGAGAAGTGTTTATTATTGGACAAAATTTTTTTACTTCTTCTGTATTTAGATAAACTGCATCAATACCATTTAATCGATTTGCATGAGTTCTTCTTTTTAAATCTCTTACATCTTGCAAATTATGAGCAAGATTCATAACTCCTCTTTGGCTAAACATAATATTGTAATTTAATTCTTGCGATAAATTCTCCCAAATTTTCAATGCATGATCGTAGAGACCTGCGCTAGCATCCCAAAGATAATTTGATCTAATTATCGTGGTATTTCTTCCAGTATTACCTCCACCAATCCAACCTTTTTCGATCACTGCAATATTTTTCATATCATGTTTTTTTGCTAAATAATAAGCAGTCGCCAAACCGTGGCCACCGCCACCGACTATTACAGCGTCATACTCTTTTTTAGGTTCTGGGTCTCGCCATGCTCTTTGCCAGTTTTCATGATAGCTTAAAGCATTTTTAAAAAGCGATAACAAAGAATACTTATTTTTCATAATTAAGCAGAAATTACTTGATTAATATTAAATATTCAATGATTTCAAGTTACGCACCAGAAAATCAGGTATATAAATGATAAATTTAACAGGGTCCTTGTTTTACAAATATAGGCTTCATTGATATAAGATTTGAACGACTATTTCCGGTGAGATGGGTGAGCTGGTTTAAACCAACGGGTTGCTAACTCGTCGTAGGAGGAAACTTCTACCGTGGGTTCGAATCCCACTCTCACCGCCATTAGTATAATGGTTTATCCTCAAAAAAATTAATTAATTTAACAGGCTCTTTTTTTACTATGTACCTATAAACATTATAGTTTTCCAAAACTCTTTGTACGTAGTTCCTTGTCTCTTTAAATTTGATAAGCTCTATCCAATCAACATAATTTATTTGTTTTTTTTGAGGATCTTTATTTAACTTTTTCCAATATCTAACTCTTTTTGGTCCAGCGTTATAGGCGGCAATTGCAAAAGGGTATGCGCCATCATATTCTAATATTAATCCAGCTATGTAATAAGACCCCAAATTAATATTATATTCTGGATCAGTGGTTAGACGTGATCTAGAATATGGAAGTTTTGCCTGTTTAGAAACAACTTTTGCCGTATATGGCATCAATTGCATTAGACCTTTTGCTCCAGCATGACTATTTGCGCTTATATCAAACTCACTTTCCTGTCTGATAATAGATAAGATAAAAGCGTTGTTAGGAATTTTTCTTCCATTTATATATTGAGGAGTTCCAATAATAGGGTAATTAAAATTATTTATAAATCTCTTTTCATAAGATGCTGTTTTTGCAATTTGTATTGCAAAATCATATCTGGATATTTCTGTAGCAAGTTCCGCACTTAGAATTTCACTCCCATTCTCAATATCCTGCTGAGCCAGGTGTTTTAAAATACTTTTTGTATATTTATCTTTGTCTAATTCGTTTAATAAATAAACAATTTTAACTAATTCTTTTTCGTAAAATTTTTTTTTTGTTTTTTCATCAACCTGTTTCTGTTCATCTAAAACAAATTTTTCATTAGGTTTTATTTTTAAATGAGCTAATTGACCATAGTAAGTTGTTAGATATTTACTTGCTTCTTCGTACCATTCATAAGATTTTTCACTATCATTCATTTTACTGAATGATTCTCCTAACCAATAAGCTCCTCGAGATAAACTTATTGGATAACTTACATTTTCATAAAAATTTTTAAAATGTTTTGTAGCAAGAATAGGGTCATTTAAAAAACTTAAAGCGATCCACCCACTTAGCCATTCTGCTTCAGCATATTCGCTTCCCTCATTTAAAGAATGACGGCTGCTAATTTTATATGCTAATTCATATTTTTTTTTATAAATTAAAGCTCTAGAAATTATTGCTCTTTCTTTCCACCATTTTTCTGGTCTTACAAGGTAATCCTTGTTATTTTGAATTTTAAGCAGAATTTCTAATGATCCATCAACTCTTCCTCTTTTTCTTCTCCATTTTAATCTATCGTAATTTAAACCCGCATCATTTTTAAGATATCCCGGGACCTTACTGATGGCAGCGTCAACTCCATAAGATTTACTCATAAGAAGTTGTCTTGCCGTATAAAGAAGTTGTTGGTCTTTTGGTAAATATCTCAACATTCTTTTTAAATCCCAATATTTATTTTCCCAAGCTAAATAATCTGCTCTTTTAATATAATCTTCAGAGGTGAGATATTTTTTATATTTTTTTCTGAAAAATTTCATTTCTGATCTGCTTAAATCTGCTGTGATCCATCCTTCTTTAATGTAACTTATGCCGTTATTTACATCATTTAATTTTATTAAGCTTTCTCCTAAAATTAATTTTCCAAAACCGCTAAATGGTTCTTTACCATTGAACCATTTAATTATTTTTTCAGGAGATACTTTTTCGGTAGATAACTTATGTTCTGCCAAGTATCTTAATCTATTAATTCTTGCATAGTCAGGATTTTTATCAATAAATTGTTGATAGTCATAAAAACTTTCTAAGTTACCTTTCGTAAGAAGATGTTTCCATTGTACAAAATTATAAATAGATTTATCCTTCGCTTTTTTTGCAATAGAAACAGCTCCACTCCAATTTCTTTTTTCCATTTGTATTATTGATTTTTTTGCAATCTCATAATCTTTCTGTTTATAAAATTTTGAGCTTTTCTTGGCTTTAGATAAATCTTTTTTGACCACGACTGGCTTTTTCTTAGGATATATAAATTCCAACTTTTCATTAATGTCTATTTTGGCAATTTGTTTTGTTTCTTCCTTAGTCTCTTTTTTTGGTTTACTTGCAGGTTTTACAATTATTTTTGGCTCAATCTTTTCACCAATTAGTGGTTTTTTTTTAGGCTTAATTATATTTTGGGTAATTTTCTTTTCTATTGTATTTTTATCTAAAATAGGTTTTTTTTTCGGTATTATTTTAAGATCTTCACCTATAGAATAGCTAAATAATATAAAAAATATTATATTTATATTTAAAAAAAGCTTTATTATAATTTTCATATTTTTTACTAAATGATTCTATAAACTATGTTATAAGTATTTATGTTTAAAGGATCAAATGTTGCTTTAATAACCCCTTTTAAAAATAATAAGCTTGATGTGGAGGCTTATATAAAACTGATACATTTTCATTTAAAAAATGGCACAAATGGATTGGTTCCAGCTGGGACTACCGGAGAATCTCCAACTTTAAATCATGATGAACATGAAAAAGTTATAGAATTGTGTGTAAAAGAGTCAAATGGAAAAATACCTGTTATTGCAGGAACTGGGTCAAACTCAACAGAGGAAGCAATCTCTTTGACAAAGCATGCTGAAAAAGTAGGTGCTGATGGAGCTTTAATTGTAACACCATACTACAACAAGCCTACTCAAGAAGGATTATACGAACATTATAAAGCAATAAACGACAATACAAGCTTACCAATAATTATTTACAATATTCCAAGCAGATGTGTAATTGATATGTCTGTAGATACAATGGCAAAACTATTTGAATTAAAAAATATTGTTGGAGTTAAGGATGCAACTGGTGATCTTGATAGACTTGACCAACAGTTAAAGAAAATGGGACCTGAATTTATTTTATTAACTGGCGAAGATGGTTTAGCATTAAAGTTTAATAAAAGAGGAGGTGTAGGATGTATTTCAGTAACCGCCAATGTTGCTCCAAAATTATGCTCCGATTTACAAAAGTACTCTAAGTCAAAATCAGATAACGAAATAAAAGAAGCTGATAGAATTGATCAAATGTTACAACCATTACATAAATCATTATTTATAGAAAGCAATCCAGCTCCTGTAAAATACGCAGCTAAAATTTTAAATCTTTGCGATGATGCCATCAGACTACCACTGGTAAAAATTAAAAAAGAAACTCAAGAGGAAATTAAGAAAGCACTCAAGACCGCTGAATTAATTTGATGAAAAATAAAACCAAATCTGGTTTAAAAATTATAAGCCTCAACAGAAAAGCTAGTTTTAATTATTTTTTTGAAAATTTATTAGAAGCTGGTATTGTTCTAAAAGGTTCGGAAATAAAGTCTGTCAGAGATGGCAAGATAAATATAGCAGACTCTTACGGAGTAGTAAAAGACGGTGAAATATTCCTTATTAATTCTCATATAGCGTCATACAAGCAGGCTAGTTATGCTAATCACGATCCCATACAGGAAAGAAAACTTCTTTTAAAAAAAAAAGAAATAAATAAAATTACAGGAAAAATTCAGAGAGAGGGATTTAGTCTAATTCCAACCAAAATGTATTTTAAAAAAGGAAAGGCTAAAATTGAAATTGCTATCGCTAAAGGGAAGAAACAATATGATAAAAGAGAGACCAAGAAAAAAAGAGATTGGAACAGAGATAAAGCAAGATATTTTCGTAAATCGAGCTAACAATTATGCTTATTTAGCCATAGGTTCTAATTTAGGTAAAAAAAAAAATAATATAGAAAAATCAAAATATTTATTACAAATAAATGGAGTTTTAGTTGATAAAGTCTCAAGTGATTATGAAAGTTTATCATGGCCAGATAATCGAAATCCAAAATTTATAAATATTGTAATAAAAGTAAGAACTCATTTAAACGCTTATAATTTACTTCAGTTGTGTAATAAAATTGAAAAATTAATAGGAAGAAGACGAAATATTAAAAATGAACCAAGAACGTGTGATATTGATATTATAGATTATAATGGTTTAGTGACTAAAAGAACGAATAAAAACAAACTTATTTTACCACACCCAAAAGTCTCAAGACGAAATTTTGTATTATTGCCTTTATTCGAGGTATCTAGTCATTGGACTCATCCAAAAACTAAAATAAACATTAAGAAATTAATTAGTTCTTTAAACATAAAAGATTTAAGAACTATTAAACAAATCTAAAATAATGATATAATGACTTATGCTTAATTCTAATGATTTAATAAAAAAAGTAAAAACATATAATAAATTTCTTGATCCAAATACATTAGAAAAGGCTTATCACTTTGCTCTGAAAGCACATGAAAATCAAAAAAGAGATTCTGGAGATCCTTACGCAATTCACCCAATAGCTGTTGCAAATATTTTAACTGAACTAAAGTTAGACAGTGCAACAATTGCTACGGGTTTATTACATGATACCATAGAAGATACTCACGCAACTTATGACACGATAAAAGGTGAATTTGGACAAGAAGTTGCAGATCTTGTTGATGGAGTTACTAAAATATCAGCATACGAAAATCAGGCAGTTGAAAATTCAAAAGCTGAAAATTTTAGAAAACTAATTTTAGCTACAGCTAAAGATATAAGAGTTCTTTTAGTAAAATTAGCTGACAGACTACATAATATGAGAACAATCAATGCAATTGCAAAATTAGATAAAAGAAAAAGAATAGCAAAAGAAACAATGGAAATCTATTCGCCTTTAGCTGATAGAATGGGAATGAATAGAATTAGAGATGAGTTAGAAGATCTATCATTTAAAGTTTTAAATAATGACGCAAGAGAATTGATTAACGAGAGATTAATATCAATTAAAAAAGATAAAGAAAATAGCTTTAACTCTATTTCATTACAATTTAGTAATTTGTTAAAAGAAAATAATTTGAATGCAAAAATTATTGGTAGAGAAAAAACTCCTTTTTCAATATGGAGAAAAGTTCAAAAGAAGAGAATTTCACTAGAACAAATAACCGATATAATAGGATTTAGAATTATTTTAGAAAATGAGGAGGATTGTTATAAGGCATTAGGTATTTTCCATAGAAAATGGAATTGTATTCCTGGTAAATTTAAAGATTACATTTCTTCACCCAAGATAAATAAATATAAATCATTACACACATCCATAATTGGACCGAATAGAAGACCTATCGAGATTCAAATGAGAACGCTGTCTATGCACGAATTTGCAGAAAGAGGTATTGCATCTCATTGGAAATATAAATCTTCTGAAAAATTTAACTCTTTAACATGGAAAGAATATGATTGGCTTAAAGATCTTGTAGAAATAATAGAAAGAAATGAAAATCCAGAACATTTTTTTGAATATACGAAATTACAAATGTTTCAGGAAAATGTTTTTTGCTTTACACCGAAAGGAGCAGTTATTAAATTACCAAAAGATGCAACATCGGTAGACTTTGCTTATGCAGTACACACAAAGATTGGTGATACCGCTGTTGGCTGCGAAATTAATGGACAAGAAAGCGATCTGCAATCAACTTTAAATAATGGAGATATAGTAAAAATTATCACATCTAAGAATATATCTCCATCTTTACACTGGTTATCATTAACTAAAACAGGAAAGGCTAGAGCTGCTATTAGAAAGCATTGGTATAAAAAGGAAAACATAAAAGAACTTAAAAAAGAATATTCTACGGCTTTATGGATTTCCTTGCCTGATATACCTGGTAAATTAGGTGAAGTGACTACTCTAGTAGGGAGTCATAAACTTAATATATCTAGTGTTGAAATGACTGAAAAAACCAAGGAATATATAAATTTTAGATTTAATTTAACAATAAAAGATCTGAAAAACTTTACAAATTTTATTAGTGAGTTAAAACAAAAAGAGATTAAGTTTAAAATCATAAGACATAAAAATAAAAAAAATGCTTTCACACAAAAAATCTTTAAATATTTTAAAAAAAACTAACGCATTATTAGAGGGTCATTTTGTTTTGTCATCAGGATTACATTCATCCAAATATATTCAATGTGCAAAACTACTTAGCTTTCCTCATATTGCTCATGATATATGCCTTTCTCTAAGCAAAAAAATTAAGAAAGAATTCAAAAATTTTGATTTAATTTTATCTCCAGCCATCGGAGGAATTGTTATTGGCTATGAAATAGGTCGTCTTTTAAAAAAAGAGGCAATCTTTTGTGAAAGAATTAAAGGAAAATTTAAATTACGAAGAGGATTTAAGATTAAAAAAAATTCTAAAGTTCTCATTATAGAGGACGTTATCACCACCGGTAAATCAAGTTTAGAATGTGTTAAATTAATTAAAAAAGCTAAGGCTAGATTAGTTGGATTTGCCTCAATAATTGATAGATCTTCCAAATCAAGTTTAAAGATTAAAAGCAAACTTACCTCTCATATGAAGATAGATGTTCCAACGTTTAAAAAAAAAGATTTACCAAATTCTCTTAAATCTATACCAGTCTCTTCACCAGGCAGTAGATTTATAATATGAAAAGATTAGGTATAAATATTGACCATGTTGCAACAATTCGAAATGCTAGAGGTGAATTTCATCCAAGTCCCGTGAAAGCAGCTCATTATGCCATGAAGGCAGGAGCAGATTCAATTACAATACATTTAAGAGAAGATAGAAGACACATAAAAGATTTGGATGTACAAAAGATTTGTAAATTAAAGCAAACACCAGTGAATTTAGAGATATCAACTAATTACAAGATTCTTAAAATAGCATTAAAAAACAAACCAGATTTTGTTTGTCTTGTTCCTGAAAAAAGAAAAGAAATTACGACTGAAGGAGGACTAAACTTAGTTAAGAACAAAAAAAAATTAATTTACATAATTAATAAATTAAAAAAAAAAGGTATAAGGACAAGTCTATTCATTAATCCCAATCAAAGAGATGTTGAATTATCAAAAAATCTCAAAGCTGATTGTATAGAATTACATACAGGAAGATTTTCGAACTTAGTAAAAAGTAATAAAAGTTATAAAAATGAACTGTTGAAGATAAAAAAATGTTCAGTATTAGGAGATAATATAGGATTAGAAGTTCACGCAGGCCATGGTCTTGATTATAAGTCTACAAAATTATTATCTAAAATTAAAGAAATATCAGAGTTTAATATTGGTCACTTTGTTATTGGAGAGTCCGTTTTTTTTGGATTAAGAAACATAATCAAAAAATTTAGAGAGTTATGTAAGTAGTTTTATATGGAAATTTTAGGTACCGGTATAGACATAATTGAAGTAAAAAGAATAAAAAATTCTATCAAAAATCAGAATTTTATAAAAAGAATTTTTTCTCCAAAAGAAATTTTATTTTCTAAAAGCTATAAAAATAAAGCGAGTTTTTTTGCAAAACGTTTTGCGGCAAAAGAAGCTTTTGCAAAATCTATAGGGACAGGTTTCAGAAAAAATTTGAATTTAAAAGATATTGCTATCTCTAACGACAAAAATGGAAAACCATATATATTAATATCAAATAAACTAAAAAAAATAATTATTAATCATTTTAAGATAAAAAGATTTATTTTCTCCCTATCTATTTCCGATGAAAAAAATTACTCTGTTGCAATTGTTATTTTTCAAAAAAAATGAAAATTCAAAAAAATATAATAATCGATAATATTAAGACAATTTTTTATGCCCTAATAATAGCAATTATAATCAGATCATTATTGATACAACCATTTTATATTCCTTCTTCATCTATGGAGCCAAATTTATTAGTTGGAGATAGATTATTTGTCACAAAATATTCTTATGGTTATAGCAAACATTCATTTCCATTTAGTCCTCCTTTTTTTAAAGGTAGAATTTTCAATAACGTCCCTGAAAGAGGAGATGTAATTGTCTTTAAAACCCCGGCAGATAATAGAACGGATTATATAAAAAGATTAATTGGTTTACCCGGCGATAAAATTCAATTTATTGATGGAGATTTATATATAAATGACAACCAAGTACTTAAGACAATAAAAAAAGATAACAATATTATATACTGTGGTGAACAAACATTAAAAGTAAATTCATTTATTGAAAAACTTCCAAACAAAAAAGAATATAACGCAGTTTATCTTAAAAACTTTAGTTTTCAAAATTCTGAAATATTTATTGTCCCAAATAATAATTATTTTTTCCTAGGAGATAATAGAGATTGCTCAAAAGACTCTAGATTTTTAGAAAGCGTAGGTTATGTCCATGAAGACAATTTAGTTGGTAAAGCACGTTTTATTTTTTTTTCATCTGATTATAGAATAGGTAGTATTTTTAAATTTTGGGAATGGACTAAAATTTTAAGAATAGAGAGATTCTTTAAGAAAATAAATTAATGTCTACAGATATAAATAAATTAGAAAAAAAACTTAATTTAAAATTCAAGAATAAAAAGCTTTTATCACAATGTCTGACTCATAAAAGTTATAACTCAGCAGATAATTTTGAAAAATTGGAGTTTTTAGGTGATAGAGTTTTAGGATTGACGATTGCTAAAAGATTATTGGAAAAATATCCTCACGAAAGAGAGGGTATACTAGATAAAAAATTAGCTTCTTTGGTTAATAAAAAAAAATGTTTCGAAGTAGGTAAGGCTTTAAATCTTGATAAATATATACTGACAGGTGTCCAAAAAAAAAAAGAATCTAAAATTGAAAATAAAATTATTTCTGATGCATGCGAAGCACTTATAGGAGCGATTTTTTTAGACCAGGGTATGAATGTAGCTGAAAATTTCATTTTGAAACTATGGAGAGAACATCTTAATTCAAGCACAAATACTTTTGTAGATTCGAAAACAAAATTACAAGAATATTCACTCAAAATTTATAAGTCTCTCCCGATTTATAAGGTTATCGATAATACAGGCCCAAAACATAAACCAATTTTCAAAGTTGCTGTGAGAATAAAAAATACAAAATTTGTTAATGGTATAGGAAATTCAAAAAAAGAAGCTGAACAAAATGCAGCTGGTTTATTTTTGAAAAGTTTGGGAAAATAATGATTTGGAATGATACAGGCTTTCTAATAAGTAAATTAAAATATAATGAAAATTCAATTATTGCTGAATTTTTTACAGAAAAACATGGTAAATGTTCTGGTATAATTTTTGGCGCAACTTCAAAAAAAATAAAAAATTACCTTCAAATTGGTAATAAGTTTTACCTTCAGTATAACTATAAAAATGATAATAAAATAGGATACTTTAAAATTGAAATTTTAGATGCATCAACCCCTTTATATTTCGATAATCAAAAAAAACTTTTATGTATATCATCGGCAATTTACCTAATTAAAATTTTAACTGTAGAATTACAAGAAAATAAAAATGTATTTGATTTAATAGAAAACTTTTTTGAATTACTAAAAAAAAATAATTGGGTTAAAGCATACATTTTTTGGGAATTAGAACTATTTAAATTTTTAGGATATGATCTTGAATTAAAGAAAATTGTTAATAAGGAGATAAGAGATGATAAAACTCATTATTATGTTTTGGGTAATAATGGAAAAAAAAATATTCCATCCTTCTTAATTGAAAAAAATGACGATTATATAGATAATGACAATTTACTAAGTGGACTAAGACTAGTAGGAGACTTTCTCGAAAAATCTATCTTGAGACCCAACAATATAAACTATCCCTCAATAAGAGTAGAGTTTATGAATGTAATTAAATGATATTAGATAGATTTAGCAATTCTATCAGCAAAATATGTTATTATAGCATTTGCACCAGCCCTTTTAAAAGAAACTAGACTTTCTAAAATTACATTTTCATTTACTAGACCGCTATTTATCCCATTCATAATTAAACTGTATTCACCTGAAACTTGGTAAGCTAATACTGGAATTTTAAAATTATCCTTTACCAATTTTATAATATCTAAATAGGGCATACCAGGTTTAATCATTACCATGTCTGCACCTTCTTTTATATCGAGTGCTACTTCTCTTAAGGCTTCATTGGTATTATAAAAATCCATTTGGTATGTTTTTTTATCACCTTTTAATTTCTTTTTTGAACCAACGGCATCTCTAAATGGTCCATAAAAGTTCGAAGCATATTTCGCTGCATATGATAATATTTGAACGTCTTTAAAATGATTTTTGTCTAAGGCCTTTCTAATTTTACCTATTCTCCCATCCATCATATCTGACGGTGCTATTACATCTGATCCTGCACCACTTTGTAATAAAGCTTGTTTAATTAAAACGTCAACAGTTTCATCATTCAATATTCTGTTGTTTTTAATTAACCCATCATGACCATGTGATGTGTATGGATCTAATGCTACGTCAGTCATTATACCAATTTTATTTTTATATCTATTTTTTATAAATTTTATAGCTCGACAAACTAAATTATTTTCATTTAAAGCTTCAGTACCTAAATTATTTTTTAATTTTTGATTTGTGTAAGGAAATAAAGCCACCATTGGGATTCCATGTTTTACTGCATCGTCTAAAATTAGCGGTATTTTATCAATTGAGTATCTAAAAATTCCAGGCATAGTTTTTATAGGTTGCCTTTTATTTTTACCCTCAATAATAAATATTGGTAAAATTAAATCGCTACTAGATAAATTGTTTTCTTGAACAAGCTTTCTGGACCATTTTTCCTTTCTAGTCCTTCTCAATCTTAGGTTGGGGTACTTACCAGTGATAATCATTCTCAACTAAATTTTTTATATGCGACAATAGTTATATGTATTATAATAATAAATAAAGTAATTATTTATCACATATGAGCAACCTTGAACACACTAACTTTAAAAGTAGATACAATTTAAGTAATGATTTTCAAAAACAAGATATAAAGTTTGATATAACAAAACTTCGAAAAGCTTTAGATGAAGTTTTAAAGTTAAAAGGATTTGATACTAGTTTAGGTATTCCGCATTTTGCTGCAGTCCCGTTAAATCAAATTCCTGGAGATCCTGATTCTATAAAAGGCCATAAAGCTAGAGGAGTATTTTGGACGAAACCAAATTCGTCTGGAAAAGAAGTTACAAGAGATGTTAAAATTGATGAAAGCAAATACACAGAATTTTTAGAAGAATTTGCTCATACTTATTTTAAAGAGGTTTATGAGAAATTATCCAAACACTACAAATTAGGTAGAGTTAGGTTGTTATTAAAAGAGCCAAGATCTACTTTAAGTTGGCATAGAGATCCTGAACCTAGATTGCATATACCAATAGTAACAAATCCTGGCTGTTTAATGGTCATAGATGATAAAGCTCAACATATGCCAGCAGATGGTTCAGTATGGATTACAAACAACCTGAAGTATCATAACGCATTTAATGGTGGCGAAGAAAATAGAGTTCATCTTGTAGCGTGTGTATTAGATTATAAACATAATTAATTTGAAAAAAGTTTTTATCGCATCAGATCACGCAGGTTTTAAACTAAAAAAATCAATACTAGAAAAATATTCTCGATCTAACAAATTTGTTATATTCGATATTGGTCCAGTTAGTGATGTAAAATCTGTTGATTATCCTTATTTTGCACATAAAGTTTCAAAGAAAGTTGCTTCTAATACCAAAAATATAGGTATTTTGGTTTGTGGGTCAGGCTTAGGAATGTCTATGGCGGCAAATAAACACAAAAAAATAAGAGCGGCATTATGTTATTCTGTTAAAAATGCTAAATTATCTAGATTGCATAACAATGCAAATATCATTACATTAGGTTCTAGGTTGATAAAAAAAAATTTAGCCTTTAAGTGTATTGACGCTTTTTTTAAAACAAAATTTGAAGGCGGAAGACACAAAAAAAGAGTAAAAAATATTTGATTTAGTTTTTTAATATGTCTAGTGAAGGAAAATATATAAATAATAGTTATAAAGATTTTTTTGAAAAAAGCTTGTCTGAAACAGATCCAGATCTTTATAAAGCTATAAATGATGAACTAATACGACAGCAAAATCATATAGAGCTAATTGCATCAGAAAATATTGTTTCACAAGCTGTTCTTGAAGCTCAAGGTTCAGTTCTAACAAATAAATATGCCGAAGGATATCCTGGAAAAAGATATTATAATGGTTGTGAGCATGTAGATGTTGCAGAAAATTTAGCAATAGAAAGATTAAAAAAACTTTTTAATTGTAAATTTGCAAACGCACAACCTCACTCTGGAGCACAAGCAAATGGAGCTGTCTTTTTAGCTTTATTAAAACCTGGTGATACATTTATGGGAATGAGTCTAAATTCAGGAGGACATATTACTCACGGTTTAAAAATTTCTATGTCAGGTAAATGGTTTAATGCTATTGGTTATGATGTAGATAAAAAGTCAGAGTTAATTGATTATGATGTAGTAGAAAAACTTGCTTTAGAACATAAACCTAAATTAATAATTGCTGGTGGTAGCGCGTACTCACGTGTTATAGATTTCAAAAAGTTTAGAGACATATGTGATAAAGTTGGAGCCTATCTTATGGTAGATATGGCTCATTTTTCAGGGTTAGTGGCAGGAAAAGGTTATCCAAATCCATGTGACCATGCACACGTCGTTACTTCTACAACACACAAAGTATTCAGAAGTGCAAGAGGTGGTATTATTTTAACTAATCATGAAGATCTAGCAAAAAAATTTAATACAGCTGTATTTCCAGGTTATCAAGGTGGACCATTAATGCACATCATAGCAGCAAAAGCAGCTGGATTTTTAGAAGCTTTAAGACCAGATTTTAAAGAATACATTAAGTCAGTTTTATCAAATGCAAAAATATTATCTGAAACTTTAAAAAATAATGGATTTAAAATTTATTCTGGAGGAACAGATACACACTTAATGTTAGTAGATTTGAGACCATTTAATGTTAAAGGAAATTTAGCCGCCGAAAGTTTATCAAGGGCAAATATAACATGTAATAAAAATGGAATACCTTTCGATACCGAAAGCCCCATGATTACATCTGGTATAAGATTAGGAACACAAGCTGCAACTACTAGAGGTTTTGGTTTAAAAGAGTTTGAAAAAGTAGGAGAATTAATTACCAAAACTATTAAAGGATTGTCTTCAAATCCGGAGGATAATTCTCAAGTAGAGAATGAAGTTAGAGATGAGGTAGTAAGCCTTTGTTCAAATTTTCCTATTTATAAACATTTGAGATAAAAATGATTTGTCCTATTTGTAAAAAAGGGGAAACCTCCGTAGTTGATTCAAGGCCAACTGAAGATGGAACTACAATAAGAAGACGAAGACAATGCATATGTGGAGAAAGATTTACTACTTTTGAAAGAATTCAAATTAGAGAGTTAATGGTTGTTAAAAAAAATGGTAGAAAATCACCATTTGACAGAGATAAACTTTCTAAATCTATTTATATAGCTTTAAAAAAAAGACCTTTAGATACAGATACAGTGGAAAAATTTATCACAAAAATTTCTAAATCTTTAGAGGAACTTGGTCAAAATGAAATTTCATCCTCAACAATTGGAACTATGGTTATGGAGGGTTTAAAAGAATTAGATCCAGTTGCTTATGTGAGGTTTGCATCTGTTTATAGAAACTTTAGGGAAGAGAAAGATTTCATTCAATTTGTGGATAAAATTGATGTCTTCAAAAAAAGATAATTATTACTTAAATCAAGCTCTTAATCTGGCTAAAGATATTAATGGCTTAACAGGATCAAATCCTGCTGTTGGGGCACTAATAGTCAAAAACGATGAAATCTTATCTTTAGGAAAAACTGGATTTAACGGTAGACCTCATGCAGAATTTAATGCAATTCACTCATGTAGCAAAAAAAATTTAGAAGGATCGACTCTTTATGTTACATTGGAACCCTGTACACATTTTGGTAAAACTCCACCATGTACAGATCTTATCTTAAGATCCAAAATCTCGAAAGTCGTTTATGGATCTCTTGATGTTGATATGCGCACTGCTAACAAAGCAAATAAAATTCTAAATAAAAATAAAATAAAAGTAAAATACGTCAAACAAAAAAAAATTGAAAATTTTTACAAACCTTACAAATTTCAAAAAAAAAATAATAAACCCTTTATTACAGGTAAAATAGCTTGTTCAAAGGATAATTATATATTTTATGATAAATTTAAATATATAACAAATATTTACTCAAGAAAATTCGCACATATATTAAGATATAGAAATGAAGCTTTATTAATATCTTACAAGACAATTAATATGGATAACCCAATCCTAGATTGCAGACTAAATGGACTGAGAAAATTTTCTCCTAAGATAATCGTTTTAGATAAAAATTTAAAAACAAGAACTAGTTCAAATATATTAAAAAACGCTAAAAATTTAAAAACTATTTTTTTCTATGCTTTTGCAAATAAAAAAAAAATAAAACTTTTTAAATCAAAAAAAGCAATTTTAATTAAAATGAAAGTTAATAATAGAAATAATTTTGGTTTAGATTCATTGGCTAAAAAAATTTATAAACTTGGAATAAGTCATATTTTACTCGAAGGTGGAAAACATCTTACTGAAGAATTTCTTAACAATGGCCTAATAAATGAATTTTATCTTATCAAAAGTGAAATTCTACTTAAAAATAGTGGAAAGTATAAAATTAATAAAATTCTAAATAAATTACCCAAATTTTTTGCGTCAAAATCATACATTAATACTTTTGTAGATAAAAATAAGATTATCAGATATTTTTAGTTATGTTTAATGGTATAATTTTTAATAAAGGCAAAATTGTTAAATTTCAAAAAGAAAAAAATGGAACTAACCTTTTTATTAAATCTGATTTAAATATAAAAAAAAAACAAATTGGTGTATCAATAGCCTGTGATGGGGTATGTTTAACACTTGTTTCAATAAAAAATAAGATACTTAAATTTTATTTATCAGACGAAACACTTAAAAGATCGAGATTTTTTAAAAATAGGATAGGTGACTTAATTAATCTTGAATTACCGCTAAAATATGGTCAAAATATTTCAGGCCATATCTGTCAAGGTCATGTAGACACAATTGCGAAAGTAATAACAATTAAAAAAATCAAAAAATCTTATCTTTTTAATTTTTCAATCAATTCATTATTTAAAAAAGAAATTATTGAAAAAGCCTCTATTTTAATAAACGGTGTTTCACTAACAATTTCCAAAGTGACTAAATCAGGTTTTGAAGTTTGGATTATTCCGCATACACTAAAACTTACAAATTTATCAAATCTTAAAAAGGGCAGTATTGTAAACATTGAAATTGATATTTTATCGAAATATGTTCAAAATTATTTAAATGCGAAAAAATAAATTTACTAACATTGAAACAATCGTTAATTCAGCTAAAAAAGGTGAAACTTATATCCTTGTTGATGATGAAAATAGAGAAAACGAAGGTGATTTAGTTTTTTGCGCCTCAGATGTAAGTCCTAAAAAAATAAACTTTATGGCAAAGTATGGTAGAGGATTAATTTGTTTGGCAATAGACTCTTCTCAAGCTAAAAAATTGAATTTAAATTATATGTCCCCTGTAAATAAATCTCGAAACCAAACAGCATTTACAGTTTCTATTGAAGCAAAAAAAGGAGTTACGACAGGTATCTCTGCTAAGGATAGAGCAACTACAATTAAAACTGCTACAAAAAAAAATGTAAAAAAAAAAGATATTGTTTCACCAGGTCATGTTTTTCCGATAATTTCAAAAGATGGCGGTGTTTTGGTAAGAGCTGGACATACAGAAGCTTCGGTGGATATATCGAGACTAGCTAATAAAGGTAATTCAGCAGTTATTTGTGAGATCATGAGTGAAGATGGTACTATGGCACGCGGAGATATATTACATTCTTTTGCAAAAAAACATAAACTTAAAATCGGAAGAATTGATGATCTAATAGCTTATAGGCTTAAAAAAGAAAACTTAATTAAGTTTAAAAAGAAATCCAAAATAAGAGTAAATAATAGCAACTTTGATATAAAAATATTTGAAAATCAATTAGATGGGTCAGAACATTTTGCGCTAATTAAAGGTAAGATATCAAAAAAAATAAGTCCTAGGGTTAGAGTAATTTCATCAAATGTTGTTCAAAATTATTTAATAAATCA
>CEUZ01292146.1_pt1 | contig 16811 bp, 14 predicted proteins | sample 361511 | NCBI WGS metagenome assembly CEUZ01 (sample SAMEA2622822, study PRJEB7988) | marine metagenome | biome: marine biome (ENVO:00000447); feature: surface water layer (ENVO:00002042); material: "saline water (ENVO:00002010), including plankton (ENVO:xxxxxxxx)" | depth 5 m
GGCACTGCTAAAGCTTGTGGCAAAATGGTAAAGAAATTATCAAATAAAGAACCTAATTATGGTTTTTTCATAGATTTGGGAATCTCTGAAAAATCTTTTGCCAATTGCTACAGTATTATTAATTTCTGACAAATTTCGAGGTAAAAAATGCCAAGCTTAATAGATAAGCCACAATTAATGAAGAAGTTGAAGAACTTCCATGACTATGTACGAAAGAACGATGGTCAGATAGGAACTAAGCAACGTGGAATTGATTTAAATTTTAACAATGCTTGCAACTTAACATGTAAATATTGCTTTACCAATTCTCCTGTTGGTGACCATAATTCTGAAACACTTGATATAGATATGGTTCGAAGCATTGCAGATCAAGCTGATGAATTAGGAATTTTTGAATTCGATCTACAAGGTGGTGAATTATTATTAAGACCAGATTTACTATTCGAAGTCCTTGAGGCTATTCAACCTGAAAGATTCTATTTATATTTAACTACCAATGGATACTTTTTAGATAAAAAGATGGCTCAAAGACTAGCTGATGCTAAGGTCGGAAGGGTTTCTGTAAGTGTTGATAGCTTTGATGAGGAAACTCATGATACTATTCGTGGACGTAAAGAATCATGGCGCAGAGCAATGGATGCTCTCAAAAATGTTCAAGAGGTTGGGATTGATCCTTACTTAAATATTACTGTTGGCCATTATAACGCATATTCTGAAGATATTGAACAATTATGTAAGTATTCTGATGATAATAATTATACTACTTTATTAAATGTTGCAGTTCCCTCTGGAATGTGGTTAAAGCTTGAAAAGATGAAAGAAGTTATTGTTGATGATAAAGATAAAGAAAGATTGATAGAGTTAAGAAAAAAACATAAAAATATACTTCGAAATATTTGGAACCCGTTTGATAGAAACTATGAAAGCGTTCTAGGTTGCAATACTGTAAACAGAATGTATATCACCCCAATTGGTGATGTTCTAGTGTGCCCATATGTGCACATAAAGATTGGTAATGTTTTCGAGCAATCACTTAAAGAAATAAGAGATTTTGGTTTTAGTATTAAGCACTTTAATGAATATAGTAACAAGTGTTTAGCTGGAGAAAATACAGAGTTTATCCAAAAATATATGAGCTTTGAAGGGCAATCAATTTTTAATCCTGCTGATGCAAATGAGATTTTTGGACCGGAAGAAAGAGTAGACCTTAGCAGTCAACCCCCTATTGGCCAACTAGCTTAAATATTTCATTTTCAATTCATGCTCTCCTGAGCTATTTAATTGAGTATTAGATAGTTGAACATATTTGATAAGCTAGAAAGCAAGAACTCATCTAAAATTTTCTGCAGCGGTGTCTCTTATTCTTATAAGGATCTTGCTGAAGATCTAGATGCATTTGGTAAACACATCTCTAATGAAAGTCTCGCTTTCATTATTTGTAACAATTCTTATGATTTTCTAGTAGGCTATATTTCTTTTATTAAAAAAAATATTCCTGTAGCATTTATTAATGATAATATTCATCCAAGCTTATTGCAAAAACTCATCGAAAGGTTTAAACCAAGCTATTTATATGCCCCCAGTAGTATTAATGATTTAGCTGTTAATTGGAAAAAAATAAAGAATTTTAAAACTTTTAATCTTTTCAAAGATAAAAGTGAATTTCATTTTCCAATCCATAAAGATCTATGCTTGATGTTAATGACTTCAGGCAGCACAGGGAGTCCAGAATTTGTTCGATTATCTCATAAGAACTTATACTCTAATACTGTCTCGATTTGTCAATATCTAAATATAAACTCAACAGATATTGCAATAACAACAATGCCATCAAGTTATTCATTTGGCATTTCTGTAATTAATTCTCACCTTTTCAGAGGAGCAAGTCTAGTCTTGACACAATCTTCATTTATGGAAAAAAACTTTTGGGACGATATAAATAAGTTTAATGTTACGACATTTAGCGGTGTCCCTTTTTCATTTCAGATGTTAAAAAAACTAAATTTTCAAAAAATTTCGATACCATCTCTTAATTACATTACTCAGGCCGGAGGAAAACTAGACAGTCCTACGTTGGAGTATTTTTCAGAAATTTGTTCAAACAAAGATATCAAATTCATTGTGATGTATGGACAAACAGAGGCATCTCCAAGAATGTCCTATCTTCCTCCAGAGAAATTATCGTCTAAGATAAATAGTATTGGGATCCCTATACCTGGGGGAAGATTTGAATTAATTGATAAGAGTGAAGAGGTTGTCAAAAAAAGCTTTACAGAGGGTGAATTAGTATTTTATGGTGATAATGTATGTATGGGTTATGCCTCTAGCTACAGAGATTTGGAATTAGGCGATCTAAATAATGGCAAGCTATATACTGGCGACCTGGCTGAGTTTGATAATGATAATTATTTCTACATAACTGGCAGGATAAAGCGTTTTATAAAAATATATGGAAATAGAATTAGCCTTGATAGCGTTGAGATAAAATTGAATAGCCTTGGCTTTGAATGTGCATGCATTGGTTCTGATGATAAATTAATTATTTTTTCAGAAATAGAGGAAGATTGTCAAAAAATAAATAAATACGTTAGAGAAACATTCAAGTTGAATCAAAAAAATATAATTGTCAAATATTTAATTAAAATACCAAGAAATAATTCAGGTAAAATTCAGTATCCGAATCTAATCAATTTAATTTAATTTAAGCTTATGATTGAAAAAATATTAGACGAAAATCCATTTAGCGATAAAAAAAACATCAGAAGTAGTTTTTTTACTGAAAAAATAAATGATCTTACTAGACATCATTACGAAAACTGTAATGAATATAAACTAATTCTTAATTCGATTGATTACAATCCTTCTATAAATTACAATCTAAGTGAAATTCCATTTATACCAGTAAGAATATTTAAAGATTACGATTTAATGAGTATAAATAGAGATGAAATTTTTAAAATAATGAAATCTTCAGGGACATCAGGCCAAAATTATTCAAAAATATATTTAAATAAATCTAACGCGTCTATCCAAACAAAGGTTTTGGCAAAATTAGTCTCAACTGTTTTAGGAACAAAACGATTACCAATGTTAATAGTAGACTGCCCATCAACAATAAAAAATAGAAAAAGTTTTTCAGCTAGAGCTGCTGGAATAATTGGATTTTCTACTTTTGGTAAAAGACCAGTTTATGCGTTAAATGATAATATGGAATTAGATATAGAAAATATTTTGAGTTTTTTTGAAAAATATAAAAATGAAAAAGTATTTATTTTTGGTTTCACTTTTGTGGTTTGGAAGTTTTTTATTCAATCTCTAATAAGTCAAAAAATTAGATTTAATAAAATTGATGGAACATTGATACATGGGGGAGGATGGAAAAAATTAATTGAACAATCCGTTAACAACAATGAATTCAAATCTAAAATTTCAAATATTTTAGGCATAAATAAAGTAGTTAATTATTATGGGATGGTTGAGCAAACAGGCTCGATTTTTCTTGAATGCAATAAAGGAAATCTTAAAACATCCATTTATTCTGATGTAATAATTAGAAGAAATGACTTCAGCGAGTGTAGCTATAATGAGCCAGGAATAATTCAAGTTATTTCCCTATTACCTACTAGCTACCCAGGCCATAGTTTAATTTCTGAAGATATAGGTGAGCTGGTTAATTGCGATTGTGGCAACCCTGGAAAATGTTTTATTATACATGGAAGAATAGCTAAGGCAGAGATACGAGGTTGTAGTGATACAGTTGAGTAACCTTGATGATGTTAAAATCATTGCTGGTTCAAGTCAAATCATTACTGAACCCGATATACCTTTTAATCAAGAATCTATAGATTTTTTAACTGCATTATCTTCAATTATCAGAAAATCCAAAAGTTCAAAAGAGTTCTCTGACTTAGCCACTTTTGCTTTTTGGTGCAGAAAAAAAAATATAATGAATTACAAAAACAAATATTCACATTTAAGTTATCGTATTGGCAAGGGGCTTATTTTCCACATATCTCCATCAAATGTTCCATTAAATTTTGGTTATTCATACATATTTGGACTGTTGGCTGGAAATTCAAATATTGTAAGAGTTCCATCAAAAAATTTTCCTCAATTAGATCTTCTGATATCTCACATTAAAGATATATTAAGCCAAAAAAAATTTAGTAGATTAAATTCTAGAACTTCCTTTATTAAATATAACAGATTATCAAATGCTACAGATTTAATATCAGCGCAATGCGATTTGAGGCTAATTTGGGGAGGCGATGAAACCATAAATCAAATTAGAAAATCACAATTACCTACAAAATCAACAGATATAACTTTTTCAGATAGGTATAGTTTTGCGCTTATAGATTCAGATTTTTTCATTAATCAGAGCGTTAATGACCAAGAAAAATTATTTGAAAATTTTTACAATGATACATATTTAATGGATCAAAATGCATGCTCATCTCCACATATTGTCTTTTGGACTGGCAAAAATAAATCAAAGGCTAAAGATCTTTTTTGGAAAGGTCTTAATTCATTTATTATTAAAAAAGATTATTTAATTGAAGATATTGTAGCAATGGAAAAACATTTAGAGCTCTGTAAAAAAGCAATTGATTTAGATGGAAAGTTCAATTTTGTTAAATATGGTAACAATATTTATCTACTTTCTATAGAAATTTTACCTGACAATGTTGATACCTTGAGAGGTAAATGTGGTTTCTTTTACCAATATGACTTAAATAATACTTCTGAAATTTCTTCATTTATTAATACTAAATTTCAAACTCTTACTTACTATGGTTTTAATAAAGATAGCCTAGCTAGAATATTAATAGAAAATAACTTGATGGGTGTTGATAGAATTGTTCCAATAGGAAGAGCTTTAGACATAGATCTTGTTTGGGATGGTTATGATATGATAAACTGCCTATCTAGAGAGATAAGTATTTTATAAGGTAAAATAAATGAGTAAAAAGATTCAATTAGATAAAAATGGACTCTACGAGTATCAACAAAATAGATATCCTTATTTATTATTAGATAAAGCTGAGGAAATAATTCCTGGTAAATCAGCAAAGGGTTATAAAAATTTTACCATAAATGATTGGTGGTTTGATGTTCATTTTCCAGATAATCCAATGGTGCCCGGTGCTTTGATGATGGAATCGATTGTCCAGCTTGGAGCTTTAATGGTTACAACTTTACCTGGCAATAAAGGTAAAGTTGTTTATCTAACTTCAGCTAACAAATTTAAACTATTTAGAAAGGTTGTCCCTGGAGATCGTTTTGAAATAAAGACGGAATTACTTACTTGGAAGAGAGGTCTTGGCAAATGTAAAGGAGAAGCTTTTGTTAATAATAAAACTATTTGCTCAATTGAATTTAATATAGTGATGCCCCATCTTTTGGAACAGCTTAAGATAAAAAAAAATAAATAAGGATTTAAAATTGTTATTAAAAAATAAAAATGCAGTAATTACAGGTTGTAATAAGGGTATAGGCTTAGAAACTTTAAGAGTTTTTGCTAAAAATGGTGCCAATGTTTGGGCTTGTGCTAGAAAAGATTATGATTATTTTTTAGAAGAAACTGATAATTTAAGTAAAAAATATTCTGTTGATATTTGGCCAATTTATTTTGATTTGAACGATAATGAGCAAGTAGTAAATGGTTTTAAAGAAATAAAAAATTTTAAAAAACCTGTCGATATACTTGTTAATAATGCAGGTTTAATCTTTACAGCGTTATTTCAAATGACATCTGAGCAAAAGTTGAATGAAATGTTTAAAATTAATTATTTTTCACAGATGCTTTTAACACAGTATGTTTCAAGGTTAATGATGAGACAAAAGAGTGGAAATATTATAAACATCTCTTCAAGCGCGGCTATTGAAGGAAATGAAGGTCGAACTGGTTATGCATCAGCAAAAGCTGCAATTATTGCATCAACTAAAGTATTAGCCAAAGAACTATCTGTTTATAATATTAGAGTAAATGCAGTAGCCCCAGGCCTTACTCAAACTGAAATGATGGAAAGCAGTACGCCTGATGATGCTTTAGCTGATACTTTAAATCGAATATGTCTTAAAAGAGTTGGTAGACCTGAAGAAATTGCAAATTCAATTCTATTTCTTGCATCAGATATGAGCTCATATATGACAAGTCAAGTTTTAAGAGTCGATGGAGGGATGTAATTATGTCGAGCGCTAAGGTGATTGAGAGATTAGAGGCTATGGCTTTAAGAATGAGAAAGAACGTTCTTGATATGGCCTTAAATGCTGGGGCTGGGAGTTCCCATTTTGGAGGTGGATTATCAATAGTTGATATAACCGCTACACTATTTGGTGAAATAATGAATATTGACCCAAAAAATCCCGAATGGGACAAAAGAGACAGATTTATCCTAAGCAAAGGACATGGTGTGCTTGGGTATTACACAGCTTTATCTGAGGTGGGGTATATCACCAAAGAAGATCTTCTCAATTTTGAAAAAGATGGAGGATATTTATTTGGACATCCAATAATGAAAAGAGATAAGGGTATCGAGTTTTCGAATGGCAGTTTAGGTATGGGATTATCCCTTGGAATTGGAGTAGCATTAGCTTCTAAGATTAAAAAAAATAATTGCAATGTTTATGTTCTTATGGGTGATGGAGAATGTAATGAAGGCTCCGTATGGGAAGGTGCTATGGCAGGCGCCCAATTCAATCTAAATAACCTTGTTGCAATTATTGATCGTAATAATCTTCAACAAACAGGTTCTAATGATGAAATAATGAGCGTTGGAGATGTTGCCTCAAAATGGAAAAGCTTTGGCTGGGAGGTTGAGGAAATTGATGGCCATAATATTTCTGAAATTTATAAAACACTTCTTTTAGCAAAAAAATTTAATGGCCCATTTGCAATTATTGCTCATACAATAAAAGGTAAAGGCTTTTCATTTGCAGAAAACAATAATGTGTGGCATCATGCTCCTATGACTAAATCTCAATATGAAGATGCCTTGCTTGAATTAGAGGGAAAAGACTAATGAAAATTTCTCAATCTACAACAAAAATGTGGTCTAGGATCGGCTCTAGAGCAACTTATGGGCTTTCAGTATTAGAAATGGCAAAAAAATATGAGAATTTTATGGTTGTTACTGGTGATACCTCAACTTCAGCTGGATTAGATAGATTTAAAAATAAATTTCCAGAAAGATATATAGATGTTGGCATTGCTGAACAAAACATGATTGGGGTTGCTACAGGCCTTGCTAGTGAGGGAATGATGGTCTATACATCGACTTTCTCACCTTTTCAAACAATGCGCTGTTGCGAACAAATTAAAGTTAATGCAGGATATATGAACCATAAAATATGCATGGTTGGATTGGCCAGCGGTTTAGTTCTTGGGATGTTAGGATATACTCATTGTTGTATTGAAGACATAGGTGTGCTCAGATCAATACCTAATATTTCAATTATTTCTCCTGCTGATTGCACATCTACTGTTAAAGCAGTCTCAGAATCTGCTATGCACCCTAATTCAGTTTATATTCGACTAACTGGAGGCGCTCCAAATCCAACTATATATCATGATGATTTTGACTTTAAAATAGGCGCAGGAATAACATTAAAGGAAGGTAACGATATTGCTATTATTGCAAATGGTACTATGGTCCATAAATCATTAGAAGCTTCTGAGCTTTTATCTGAGGGGAAAATAGATTGTACAGTGGTAGATATGCATACGGTTAAGCCAATTGATTGTGATCTAATTGACAAATTATCAACATCTCATAAATTGATTGTAACTATTGAGGAGCATAATATAATTGGAGGACTAGGAAGCGCTGTATCTGAATATATTTCTTCATTGGATAATGCGCCCCCTCTATTAAAGGTTGGAATTCAAGATGAATATGGTAGCGCTGGTAGCTATGAAACATTGCTAAAACAAAAAAAATTATTATCAGATCAAATAGCGAATATGATTGCTAACCGTTATTATTCTATTTGAAAAACTAAAAGGGAATTTATATGCAAAAAATTACCTACGAAAAAATTTCAGATAAATTTTTAGATGGTGGGATATCCATTTCACCTGAAGATGATTTTAGTTCAATAAATATTGATAAAAGTGAAATAATAAAACTTTTTGAAAAAAATGGAGCCATACTCTTTCGGGATTTTGATTTTAGCCCCCAAAATATTTTAGAATTTACAAATTCATTTACTGAAAAATACTCCAGAGATGCAGACAGGAGAAATACAAGGTTTGATAAAAAAAATATTAGAGATGTAGACTTGGGAACTGATGCGCACACCTTGCACAGCGAAGGAAGTTACTCTCCAGTTTCTCCTGAAATTATTTGGTTTTATTGTAATATCCCCCCCAAAGAAGGAGGGGAGACAATATTATGTGACGGAATGAAGCTTTGGAATCAGTTGTCAACTTCAACAAAGGCTTTTTTTCTGGCTGAACCATTATTATTTGATATAGAAATTGAAACTGGAGCAATCAGAAAAGGAAAAGATAATCAACCATGGATTTCAAATACGCCCGGAAGCTCTGGTCATATAAATTGGAAAAAAGGCGTTCTTAAATTCACTCAACTTCAGTATGCCGTAAGAAAAACACGATTTGGCAATTCGCTTGCATTTTCAAATCATCTACTCGCTGAATTAGGAAAAGATAATCAAATAAAAAATAAACATATGATGACTGCAAGTAGAAAAAAGATTCCTCTAAAAATAATGAATGAAATAAAAGAAAAATCTGAATTACTAACCTATAATCATTGTTGGAAGACGAGAGATCTAGTTATGGTTGATAATGTAAGGTTTATGCATGGAAGAAGATCATTTAAAAAGGGAATTAAACGAGATATTGTAATTATTCAGACTGAAAGAGCATCTTTTGCATATGGCCAAACTAGCCGTAAGATTATTGAAAACTAAATAATTAATAGAATATTAGATTAAAAATGTTTAATCAAAATTGGCCTTCATTTACCTTAAAAGAAATCTTCAGAGTTAGAAGAGTTTTATCTTCAAATAAAGTAAATTATTGGACTGGAAATGAATGTAAAGATTTTGAAGCTAATTTTTCAGATTGGACTAAGGCAAAATACTCCATAGCCTTATCAAATGGAACAGTTGCTCTTGAATTGGCATTAAAATCATTTAATCTTTCTGAAAGAGATGAGGTGATAGTTACACCGCGTTCATTTATAGCATCAGTTTCTTCAATAATTATGAATAATGCAAAACCTATTTTTGCAGATATTGATCTTAAAAGCGGTAATATTTCCCCAGAATCAATAGAGAGAAAAATTACACCTAATACTAAGGGTATTATTTGTGTTCATATGGCGGGATGGCCATGTGAAATGGATAAAATTATGAGAATTTCAAGTTCTCATAATTTATTTGTTATTGAAGATTGTGCGCAGGCTCATGGGGCTAAAATAAATGATAAATCAGTTGGTACAATTGGCGATATAGGAGCTTGGTCTTTTTGTCAAGATAAAATAATGACTACTGGTGGAGAAGGTGGTATGATAACGACCAATAACAAAAAATTGTGGGATTTAATATGGAGCTACAAGGATCATGGAAAAACAATTGAATCTGTTTACAATAAAAATCATCCTAAAGGCTTCAGATGGCAGCATGATCGCTTTGGAACAAATTCAAGAATGACCGAGATGCAAGCAGCAATTGGCAATGTTCAATTAACATATATGAATAATTGGCATAAATTAAGAAAAAGAAATGCCTTAATATTTCATGAAGCATTTAACGACTTAGATGCTATCAACTCATATTTGCCTGATCAGAATTATGAACATGGATGGTATAAATTTTATGCATATTTAAATCTTAATGCTTTAAGGGCTGATTATAATCGAGAAAAAATTATTGATAAAATAAATAGTAAGAATATTTTTTGCCAAACTGGAGGGTGTTCAGAGATTTACTTAGAGAAAGCATTTAAAAATAAAGATTATAAGCCAAAGAAAAGGCTAAAAAACGCCAAAAAGCTAACAGATACGTCCCTGATGTTTTTAATACACCCTACTATTTCTAAAAAGAAAATACTTCAGAATGCAAACCAAGTAAGAAAAATAATTATAAATGCCACTAGATAGTTAAATATGCAAGTAAAGCATATTCAAATTATATTATTCTTCTTGATCGAAGTTGTTTTCACACAAACAGATAAAAATTATAAGGTTCCACATTCTTTTCCTCATGAGTTGATTCAAAATACTGCTAATAATTATAATTTGATCAAATATGGGGATATAGCTCCCTATTTCAATTTGAATTATCCATTAACAATAACATATAATTCTCATATGAGCTTTATTAATGGACATAATAATATCGATAATTATGGTATAATGTCCTCTTCAAGAGGACTTAACTTGTTTAATAGCTTTAGCTTCAATTACCAAAATAAATGGCTATTTCTTAGAATTGAACCATTTCAAATCGTTAACAAAGATTTTCATTTAAAAACAGATACTAATTTAGTTGGTGAATCTTATCAATATTTAAATCACCATAGTAATCATAAAATTAAAAAAAACGGATTTCGTCAATCTGGATTATTTCTAACTTTTTTCGGAGTTAGTCTTGGTTATTCCAACTTTAATCAATGGTGGGGACCATCTTATCATAATTCAATAAACATATCTTCAAATCCAAATGGAATGAATACATTTATGATTGGAACTATAAAAGACAAAAAAATAAATAATTTTTTGTCTTTTGGTATAAAAACTATTGTTTCTCCTTATAAAAGTATTGAAAAAACTGATTTATTTCTTTCTGCTCTATCATTTAAGCTGATATTGGATATAAACCCTAAAATTATTTTAGGGTTTAACAGAACTTATTATTCAGGAAATTTATCAAATTTATCTTCCATTACTAGTTTTAAACAAAATTGGACAGGGGCTGATGCTTATAAATTATTATTTGAGCCCCTTTTTGGTCAAAATAAAAAAGAGAAAGAATATACAACCCCAGGAACACCTGGATTTGATCCTTGGGATGAATTATTATCTGGATATATAAATATAGAATTTCCCAAAGAAAAGATAAATATATATTTAGAAATAGCAAGTGATGATAATAGAGCCAATTTTAATGATTTAAGAGCCCATTGGGATCATACACTTGGCTATATCCTAGGATTAAACAAAATTTATAAAAGAAATCAAAGAATAGTGATTTTTAATGCAGAATATCTAAGCTTATTACCATCTAATACATTTAATCCTAACTTTTACAGAGGAGGTCCAAATTCACCTGTATACTACACTAAAGATATTTATGATTATTCTTCTTTTGAGGGCAAATTAATTGGTGCTCACTCTGGTACTTCTTCAGATGATTTTATGATGATGTTTGGATTAGGAAACAGTAAATCAATGACATATGTTTCTTTTTCAAAAGAACGACATGGTGTAAAAACTGCTAGAAACCATGAATACAAAAATGAATTATCAATTACACATGATAAGTATTATAAAATAAACCATAAGGTTTTTATTAAATATGAGTATGAAAAAATTTATAATTATGGTTTTTCTGATTCAGTAATTTCTGATAGTAAATTTATTTGGTTTGGATATTCGTACCTATTTCATTAATTATTATTAAAAAGTAATGCGTAAAAAAAATACAATACTTTATATTTTATCCTTACTAACATTTATGATTAATGAATCTTTATATAGTCAAGAAACATTAAACCCAAATCAAACAAAAAAAATAATTAGAGAATACCATTCTTTTTATAAAAGAAATAATATACCTAAAAAAAGAAATTCATTTAGCATTACTCTAATACAAAACTTTTCTTTAAACAACAATTTACCAAATATTGAAAATCATAATGGACTAACTATAAATAAAGGATTTACTAATGACTTCTCATATTTAATTAATCTAAATCTAGAAAATGTAAATTTTACAATTCAGCCAAATATGTTGGCTTTTCTTGATTTATATGATAATAAACAGATTCCCACTAAAAGTGGTCCATTTTCTGTTTTAAATGATGTAAAACAATCATACAATATTCAAGATTTTTCAAATTTAGGATTTAAAATAAATCTATTTGGGGCTTCAGCAGGTTATGGAAATTGGAATCAATGGTGGGGTCCAGGTATTCATAATAGTTTAGTTTTATCTAATAATTCAAAAGGTTTTTATCATTATTATATAAGCACTAATGGATATAAAGAACTTTATAAGAATTTTTTATATAAAGTAAAGTTTTTTACTTCAGAAGGAATGAGAAATAATCTTGGCTCAAAATATTATTTAAGCTCTTCATTTTTTGATTTTAAAATAAATAATATTGAATTTGGTATAAGTAGAAATATCGTTAGTGGTGGCTATCCAATGTTAAAATGGAGCTTTAATGATGCTGCTAAATTAATGATAACAGAAGAAAATTTAAAATACTGGGATCAAATTATAGATTATTACGTTTCTTACAATTCAAAAAAAGATAATTTTATAATTTTCTTAGAATTAGGGTATCCTAATTTAAATTTTTCAAATAAGGAACCAGAACTATACCCAGATCACGGCATTGGAAGAAATTTTGGTATGAGGAAATATGGTGCATTTGGGAAAAAAGAAATTATGTTTGGCTTTGAATACACTCGTTTAGTTCAGGGAATATATTATAATATACTACCGTCTCCAAATTGGTATGATAATCCTAAGAATAATTATTTTTCTTACCAAGGAAGACGTTGGGCTGCGCACTCAGGATCTGATTCCGATGATTTTTTGATTTTTTCAGGCTTTATTAACGAAAAATATAGTTTGATCTATGGGTTAAACTATGAAAGACATGGTGTAACATATAAATTTCCTCCAGAAGTAAAATTTGAATCAAGGATTTCTGTATCCTACAAGCATAGAAATGCATATTTTTATCTATATTACGAAAATGAATATTATGAACATTATGGCTTTGTGGATAATAATAACAATGTTTGGAATGATACTTTTGAGAAGGGCTCTATTCAGAGAACAAAAACCTTACTTTTTTCAATAGAATATAAAATATTATAATCTTTACATATTGTAAAATTATCTTTTCTTTCTAACAGTATTATTATTTTACATTAATTATAAATATTTTGACATTAAGTCAATATTTGTTAATATTATGTATGAATAAAATTAAAAAACTAATTTTTCCAGTAATTATTTTTTGCCAGGCCCTTTTAGGTCAAAATCTACAAGAACTTCAGAAGTTGCAAGATGAATACAAAAAAGCTTTAGAAAGGCAATCACTGCAGAAGCCAGACGATATTTCAAATGCAGAAAATACAGCTAAGAGCACTGCTCTTCCTGATAAACTGATTTATTCAAGAAAAGATATCGAATCTTTATTGGTTAATACTGAAAAATTATTACAAAAATTAAAATTTTTTGAAGATTCAACTCAAAAAATGCCATATATAGGATATGAATTTTTTACAAAAAGAGACTCTATTCCTTTTTGGCAAAATCTACCAATATCTAAAAATTACATACTTGGCCCAGGAGATGAAGTAATTATTGCATTATGGGGAGAATCAAATTCATATAATACTGAAACTATAAATCGTGATGGTCAAATTTTTATAGACAATATTGGAATATTGAATTTAGGAGGTAAATCCATTGAAAATGCAAAAAAGTACATTATTTCAAAATATTCAAGAGTCTATTCTACTTTAATTGGACAATCACCTAAATCATTTATTGATTTAACTCTAGGAGAATTAAAATCTATTAATGTTCACTTTATTGGTTTTGTAAATATTCCAGGAGTTCATATGGTCCATCCTTTTTCTAATGTTATCACAGGATTAATTCAAGCAGGCGGAGTTGAAAATAATGGTACCCTTAGAGATGTCAAGATAATTAGAAATAATAAACAATTAAGCTCAATCGATATATATAATTACTTAATTAAAGGGAAATCTTCTGATGATATTAGATTAATGGATCAAGACATTGTATATGTACCTTCAAGAAAGTCAACTATACCAATTACAGGTAGAGTGATAAGGCCTGGTTATTATGAAATGCTTGAAAATGAAAACCTAGCTGACTTGATAAGTTTTGCAGGAGGGAAAGATCGCAAATCAACAAATACGATTTTTATTTACAAAAATGGTATATTTGATAAATCTGGATATATGATTGATTATGATAAAACATTGAATTTTATCATATCACAAGGTGATAGTATACATTTGCCTATCGAGCCTGATTTTGATAGTTTTGTTAAAATTCAGGGACAAATTAAAAATCCAGGGGAATATCCATTCAATGAAAAAATGAAATTAAATGATCTATTGAAAGCAACAATGTCTTTAGATGATAAGGATTTTTATAAAACAATGGATTTATCCAAAATAAATATTTATCGTAAAAATCCCTCTAATCATGATCCTTTGAGGCTTATTGTAAAAAAAGATGAAAATATTTTACTAAAGAATGGCGACCATATTACCATATCGCGAAGCAATTTACTAAAACCTATAGAATCTATTGTCATCACTGGTGAAATAAATACACCGGGTATTTATCCAGTAAATAACTTAACTACTCTAGCTGATATTATATTTTTATCAGGCGGGTACACTGATTTTGCCCTCAAAGATGGAATAGAAATATACAGAGATTCACTTAAAATTGGCTGGGAAAGAGAAACATTCCTTTTAGAGGGTGGAGATAGTTTAAATGTCATAAAAAAATCTGGTCTCGTATTTGTTGATGGAGAAGTAAATGTTCCAGGGTACATAAGTTTTAAAAAAAATGTTTCGGTAAAAAAATATATAAGAAAAGCTGGTGGATACACAGCGTTTGCTGAAAAAAGAAACATTTATATTATCTATCCTAATGGAACTGCAGTTCCAATTTCATCTTGGTCTTCGCCCAAAGTAAAAGAAGGTTCAACCATTATTGTTGGTCAAAGAACAATAAGTGGGCAAGAACAACTTACTGGGACAGAGGCATTTACAGCAATTTCTGATCAGGCAAGTAGAGTTGCAACAACACTATTATCGTTAACTTTATTAATTAATCAAACTAATAATGCAAAATAGTCCTTCTCCTTTAGGCCAAAAAATAAAACGCTATCGCTTGATTAATGATATTCGCCAGGAAGATATGGCTGAGAAAATGGGTGTTTCTAGGGCAACGTTAATAAATTATGAAAAAGGCCATACAGCGATAAATATGGATGTCTTAAATCGCCTCAAGAATCATTATCCTGATTTTCAATTAGAGGAAAAAGAGACGATTAAGCCCAAAATTATCGTTAATAATTCTTTAGACTTTCGAGTTTTGTTCAATGTTTTGCTAGATAGTAAAAAATATATAATTTTATTTACATTATTATTTATTACTTTTGGTACAGGCTCTTCTTTTTTATTTAAAAAGTACTATAATGCCGAAATATCGCTGTATCCAGCAAAAAACGATATAAGCCAAGGTCTTGGCCAATTCCAATCCTTAGCGGCTAATTTGGGTATGAATACCGCAAATAATGATCAAAATTTCAATATACCAGATGTTGTAAGGTCTCGCCTCATTGCCTCTAAGGCAATAAATCAAAAATGGAATATCAAAAACGAAAAATCAATTGATTTAAAAAAATTGTGGAATTTAAATAAAATTCCCTGGTACCAATCCTTTTATTCAACTACTATTGACTCCATAGCTATTAATGAAAAAGCAATAAAGAAATTCAATAATCACATTGAGGTTAATGAAGATAGAATTTCTGGATTAATTAAAATCTCTACAACTTTTCAAGATCCATACATAGCGGCAGGAGTAGCAAATTTTATCGGCAATCAAGTTGAGCTGTATATTCAAAAAGAAAATTCTGCTCAGTCAACCAAAGAAAAGCTATTCATTTCAGAAAGACTTTTAATAGTCAAAAGGGAGTTAGAAATTGCAGAATTAGAATTGAAAAATTTTAAAGAAAGCAATCGCGGTTATGAAGATTCTGCTGAGCTTTTTATGATTTTTTCGCAATTATTTAGAGAGGTAGAAGCAAAAAAAGAAGTTTATTTGACTTTACAACAGCAACTAGAGCTTGCAAGGATTGAAGAGGTAAAACAGTCACCTATCCTTCATATACTTGACCATGCTGTTCCTCCAATCAGAAAAAGCTTTCCAAATCGAAGTTTATTTTTAATGATTTCCGCTTTCCTGGGTATTTTAATTTCTTCTTTGCACACACTTTTTAGGTATTAATTGTTTTGGAAGAAATAAAAATTTGCGTAATTGGTGCAGGAAGCTGGGGCAGGAATCATGTAAAAACACTTTTGCCCCTTAATGTAACCATTGGTTGTATCGATACGGATTTAAATCAATTACAAAAAATTAAATCTTTATTTCCAAAAATTATTTGTTATTCAAATTTTGAAGAAAGTATCAAAGATAATTTTGATGGATATATAATCGCAACCCCACCATCATCTCATGCAAATCTAGCTCAGTTGATAATATCAAATAAAAAACCAGTTCTTGTTGAAAAACCACTATCTTTGTCTGTATCGGAATCAAAAAAAATAAAATCACATTTAATAAAGCATGATGGGAAGCTTTTAGTAGGTCATTTACTATTATTTCATCCAGCTATTGTAAAAATTAAGTCTATGATTGATGAAGGAAAGATTGGAAAAATTCAGTACATTTATAGTAACCGTCTCAATTTAGGCACTGTTAGATCAGAAGAAAATGTTTTTTGGAGCTTTGCTCCACATGATATTTCACTTTTCCAATTTTTTTCT
>CEUZ01149272.1_pt1 | contig 16809 bp, 14 predicted proteins | sample 361511 | NCBI WGS metagenome assembly CEUZ01 (sample SAMEA2622822, study PRJEB7988) | marine metagenome | biome: marine biome (ENVO:00000447); feature: surface water layer (ENVO:00002042); material: "saline water (ENVO:00002010), including plankton (ENVO:xxxxxxxx)" | depth 5 m
TGATAATGCTTAAATCCTAATGCCTCAAAAAAATCCATATCAATTATTGAAGCACCAGTTGCAACGATTGCATCTACCATATTGTATTTGACTAAATCTTTGTAAATATTCATACAACCAGCTGCTGATGTAGAACCAGCCAACGTTAAAAATATTGTACAATCTTTATCTTTTAACATTTCATTAAAAATTTTGGCTGCATTAGCTGTTTCTCTTGAAACAAAAGACATTTTCTCCATTGAAGAAATTATTTTTCTGGAATCAAAAGATGTAATGTCGATATGCTCTACAGGACTTTTAAGAAAATCTTTCTTACTATTATGACCAGGATTTTTAATATTTGACATTAAGCAACTAAAGAAGCTTTATTAATGTCTTTGCCATATAAACTCAAAATAGGATCATCTTCAACTTCATATATCTCATCAGAATAAAATCCGTTGAATTTAGTTCTAAAAGTTAATCCATAGGCACCAAGTTGACCAAGTTCAATATAATCATTCTCTTTAATGTTATTTGGAAGTAAAAAAGGACCTTTCATATAATCCATGCTGTCGCAAGTTGGACCAAAAAAATCATAAGCTGTTAATTTTTTTGATATTATTTTATTTGATGTTTCTTTAATCATTCTAGCTGGAAAAACAATGTTGGGTGTCCCTGCATCAAACAAGGTTCCATATGTTCCATCATTTATATATAATTTTTGTTTTTTTCTTAAGTTGACTCTAACTATTGTAGAACCACTTTCTGCTACCAAGGCTCTTCCTGGTTCACAAATAATTTTTGGCATTTTTTCAAATTTTAAATTTTCTAAACTTTTTTTAATTTCATTAAAATATTCAATTAAATTTTGAGGTACTAAATCTGGGTAAATTGTTGGAAAACCACCACCTACATTTATATAGTCTGGAACAATTTTTGTTTTTTTTATAATATTTCCTATTTCTGCTATTCCTTTAGAATATGAAATAGGATGCATACACTGCGATCCCACATGAAAACTTAAACCAATTTTTTGAGCATGCTGTTTTGTCAATCTTAGTAAACCTAAAGACTCAGTGCTTAGAGCCCCAAATTTTTTTGATAAATCTATTTCAGCATGTTCATTTGAAACAGCAATTCTTAAAAATAATTCTAAATCTTTTGCATCATTTGTATTTTTAATAATTTTTATCAGCTCTTCTTTAGTATCTAATGAAAAAGTTTTAATACCATATTTAAAATAAGCTTCTTTAATATTTTCTGGACTCTTGACAGTATGCATATAAGAGCATTTTGCTGTATTTGTGAATTTTCTTATTTGTTCAATTTCTTCAATTGAGGCTACGTCAAATTGTTTTATACCACTATCTATTAGTGTTTTAATTATCACTGGGTGAGGGTTTGTTTTAACCGCATACAAAACGTCTCCAGGAAAGTTTTTTTGGAAAAATTTTGAAGCCTTAGTAACAGAATTTTTTCTGATACAATAAACTGGTTTCTCGGGTTTCAGTTGATATATTAAGCTTTCAACTGATTTAAATTTTTGCATTATAAATGCCTCCAAAAAAAATTTAACAAAAAAAAAGTTTTAAAAGTTATTTAAAACCTTTAATAAAATGTGGAGTTACGCCAATAATAAATGGATGTAAAGTAAATAATTTTAGTTGAAAATTTAAAAAAAACCTCCATATAAGTTGTATGAAAAACGAGGCAATTCTTCAAAACTTGAGTGATTTTGACAATAAATCCTTACTTATTGTAGATGATGATAATCCCTTTAGAGAGAGATTATCAAGAGCAATGGAAAAAAAAGGTTTCGAAGTTTTACAAGCTGAAAGTGTAAAAAAAGGGATAGAAACAGTAAAACTTAAAAAACCAGGATTCGCTGTTGTAGACTTGAGATTAGCAGATGGAAATGGCTTAGAGGTTGTAAAAGAAATTCAAAATTCCAATTCTTCAAGTAGGATTATTATGTTAACTGGTTATGGAAATATACCTACAGCAGTAGCTGCAATTAAAGAGGGAGCAATTGACTATCTTGCCAAACCTGCAGATGCTGATGATGTAGAAAAAGCTTTATTGGCTGATCCATCAAAAAAAGCTGCTCCACCAGAAAATCCAATGTCAGCAGATAGAGTTAAATGGGAACACATTCATAGGGTATTTGAGTTGTGTAATAGAAATGTTTCAGAGACTGCGAGAAGACTTAAAATGCATAGAAGAACCCTTCAAAGAATATTATCTAAAAGGTCACCTAGATAAAGTTTCTTAATTTTGTAAGTTTCTTTACTAAAAGACTTAATAATAAAATTTTGAATGATTCAGCTAACAAAAATGGCGCTACACCTAAACTAAATATTGGTTTATCCCAACCGATTAAAGTGCCTAGCCATAAAATTCCAAAAATATATATTGTTGAAACCGCCAAGGTAAGTTTAGTAAAAATTTTTAAAAAACTATCACTTAATTTTACAAAGCTAGCTAAGTAACATGCAAATAAAAAACCAATTAAATAACCCATGGTAGGACCAGTAAAGTAAACTATTCCAATTCCTCTTTCAGGTGAATTTGAAAAAACTGGTAAACCAACAATCCCTTCAAGTAAATATAATCCGACAGCTGACAAGCCAATTTTATATCCAAAACTTAAACCTAAAAGTAGTACAACAAATGTCTGCATAGTCATTGGAACTGGATAAAAAGGAATTTTTATTTTAGCAGAGATCGTCAATACAATTGAACCCAATATAATTACAAATATTGATTTGATCAATTTAGATTGAGAAGTATGCTTAATTAGTTCCATTGTAAATAATAACCCTTATTCAATTGATATTCTAGTCATAAATTTTAGATTATTGTAAATATATTTTTGTATAAATAAATGATAATACAATTTATATAATTTATACTTAATGAGCAAAATTCAAAAAACAGATCACTTTTATTTAATTGATGGATCTGGGTATATTTTCAGAGCTTATTATGCATTACCTCCATTGACCAGGAAAAGTGATGGATTGCCTACAGGAGCCGTAAGCGGTTTCTGTAGTATGTTATTTAAATTACTTGAAGATTCTAAATCAAATGAAAATCTTCAAAAACCTACTCATTTTGCAGTAATTTTTGATTCTGCAAGAAAAACTTTTAGAAATGAAATTTATAGTGATTACAAAGCTAACAGATCTGAAGCGCCAGACGATTTAGCACCACAGTTTGAGTATATAAGAAAATCAGTTCTAGCTTTTAATTTACCATCTGTAGATCTCACTAATTATGAAGCAGATGATTTAATTGCCACATATGTTGATCAAATTTTAAAGATTGGAGCAAAAGTAACGATTGTTTCTTCAGATAAGGATCTGATGCAATTATACAAAAAAGGTGTTCGAATTTTTGATCCAATGAAAAATAAATTTATTAATCAAGAAGACGTTGTTAAAAAGTTTGGTGTTGATGCTACTAAAGTTATCGATGTTCAGGCTCTAGCAGGAGATAGTAGTGATAATGTACCAGGTGTTCCAGGCATTGGAGTTAAAACTGCAGCAGAGTTAATAAATAAATATGGAACTTTAGAAAAGCTTTTAAAATCAACGCATGAAATTAAACAAAATAAAAGAAGAGAAACTTTAACTGAAAATAAAGATAAAGCACTAATTAGCAAAGAACTTGTCACTCTTAAACATAATGCACCAGTAAATAGAGAGCTAAGTGAATTTAAATTAAAAGAAATAGATAAAAACAAACTTTACGAATTCCTGAGGGAAATGGAATTTAATAGATTGTTAAGTTCAGCAATATCTGTTTATGGAGAGCCAAATTTAAGTAAATCTATCAGTGAAAAAAAAAAAATAATTGAAAAAATAAAACCGATTGATAATAAAAATTATCAATTAATAACAAATGAAAATGAAATTGATCAATGGATAAAAGAAGCCGAAGAGTCAGGTGAGATTGCAGTAGATACGGAAACAGATTCCCTTGATCCACATCAAGCAAATTTAGTAGGAATATCTTTAAGTACAAAAATTGGTAGAGCTTGCTACATACCAGTTGGTCATAAATCTGAAGATTGTCTTAATAAAAAAGATGTTTTAAAAAAAATTAAACCTTTTTTAGAGGACTCAAGTATAAAAAAAATCGGCCAAAATATTAAATTTGATTTTATCATTTTTTATAAAAATGGAATTAATTTAAATTCCATGGAGGATACAATGTTAATGTCATATGTACTTGATGCAGGAAAAAATAGACATAATATGGATACATTGTCTGAAATTCACTTAAATCATAAAACTATTAAATTTAAAGAGCTAGTCGGAACGGGGAAAAAAGAAATTAACTTTAGTGAAGTAGAGATTGGTAAGGCAAAAAATTATGCAGCTGAAGATGCGGATATAACATACAGACTTTACAAAAAATTTTATAAAAATCTTAAATCTGAAAAATTAATTAATATTTATGAAATTTTTGAAAAACCATTAATTAAAATTTTAGCCTTTATGGAAATAGAAGGTATTAAAGTTGATAATAAATTTTTAAAATTATTATCTTTAAAATTTGAAAATAAAATAGAAAAAATTCAAAAAGAAATTTTCAAGATTTCAAAAAAAGAATTTAATATTGCATCGCCCAAACAACTTGGTGAGATTATTTATAATGATTTAAAAATAACTGGCCTTAAAAAGACAAAAAAAGGAAGCTTTGCAACTAGCGCCTCTGTGTTAGAGGATTTAGCTTTTAAAGGTCACAATTTTGCTAAGTTGGTTCTAGATTGGAGGCAATTATCAAAATTAAAAAATACTTATTCTGACTCCTTGCCTGAACATTTAAATCCTAATACAAAAAGAGTACATACATCTTTTCTTTTAGCAGCTACAACCACTGGAAGACTAGCATCAAGCGATCCAAATTTACAAAATATACCGATTAAAAGTGATGATGGCAGAGATATTAGAAAAGCATTTATTGCTGAAAAAGACAATGTACTAATTTCTGCCGATTACAATCAGATTGAGATGCGAATTTTAGCTGATTTAGCTGATGTGAAAGAATTAAAAAAAGCATTTAAAAATAATGAGGATATTCACTCATTAACGGCAAGTCAAATATTTGGTGTTGATATTAAGAAAGTAGATAAAGATCAAAGGAGAAAGGCAAAAGCTATAAATTTTGGAATTATTTATGGCATATCGCAGTATGGTTTAGCAAAACAAATTAATGTGTCAAATTCTGAAGCAGAAGAGTTTTTAAATTCTTATTTTGCAAAATTTCCAGAAATTAAAATTTATATGGATAATACAATTAAATTTTGCAGAAAGAACGGATACGTAAATAATATTTTTGGAAGAAGATCACATTTCAATTCTATTAATGATAAAAATTATAATATTAGAAATTTTCAAGAAAGAGCTGCTATCAATGCACCAATTCAAGGCTCAGCTTCTGAAATCATGCGTTTAGCCATGATAAGACTTGACAAAAAATTAAATGAACAAAAATATCTAAAATCTAAAATGCTTCTTCAAATTCATGATGAATTGATTTTTGAAGTTAAAAAAAGTGAAATTAATAAAATGATGAATATTATTAAAGAGGAGATGATTAGCGTGGCTTATAGTGATTATCATTCATTTTCTATACCTTTGACTGTTGATATCAATAGTGGAGATAATTGGGGATCTCTTCATTAATTAAATACATTGCCCAAATTAGAACAATTTAGTATTTTTAAATTCGCAAATGAATAAACCAACTATTGCTTTAGTAGATGATGACAGAAATATTCTTACGAGCTTAAGTATAGCTTTAGAAAAAGAGGGTTTCAAAGTTCAAACATATATTGATGGAGAAAGTGCCTTAATAGGATTAAGTAGAATACCACCTGATCTTGCGGTAATCGATATTAAAATGCCTAAAATGGATGGTGAAGAATTATTAAAAAAATTAAGAAAAAAAACTTCAATGCCAGTTATATTTCTTACATCAAAAGATGATGAAGTAGATGAGTTATTAGGATTGAAACTTGGTGCAGATGATTTCATAAAAAAATCAGGAGGCTTTTCCATCAAAGTTTTAGTTGAAAGAATAAGAGTTCAGTTAAGAAAAAAAGATGTGGATAATAATATAGAAGAAAATAAAAGTATAATAGCTCATGGAAAATTAAAACTAGATCCATCTCAGTTAGAGTGTGAATGGAATGGAAAACAGCTGCCCGATAAGTTAACAACAACTGAGTTTTTAATAGTTAAAGAACTAGCCAAAAGACCAGGGATAATTAAAGAAAGAGCTCAACTTATGGATATTGCATATAGAGAAGATACAGATATTGAGGATAGAACAATAGATAGTCACGTTAAACGAATAAGAAAAAAATTTAAAAAAGTTGATCCTGACTTTTCAGCTATAGAAACTAGGTATGGGAGTGGATATAGGTGGAATGTTAGTTAATGTTTAATCATTTTTTAAGAAACCTATCAATATTAAAAAAATTTTTATTCATCAATTTTGTTTTTTTTACAATTATTGGCTTATTTACGTTTTTATATCTTAATAACGTCCAACCAAACTTAATTAAAAACAAATCATCCAATCATATAAAGATTATTAATAATACAACTGAAAATTTAAATAGATTAGAAATAAAGTTTAATGAAGAAGATATTAGAAGATTCTTATTTTCTACAAGATTTATTTTTCAAAGTTTGGATAGAGTTATTTTTTTTGATAATGATTTAGATTTAATAGGTGATACAGATACCCTTGATTTAGATCCAAGATCATTTTCATCAAGATTAGATATAATTGAGCTAGAAATTTTAAATGAAGAAAAAACAAAAGAAATTATTGAGGAAAAAAATATAAATATAGGTAATGATAACCTTGTATCTTTAAAAGATGTTCTCTTTAATTATGTAGGATCTAAAAATTATGGAATTCCATTAACATTTACGCAAGAAGAATTTAATAATTTTAAATTAACAACTATTAAAAATGTGTTTAGGAATGAGAAAAACATTGGCTATATTGCTATTACTGAAAATGCAAATGATATAAAGACAGCAATTGAGGAAAGGAAAACTTTTATAATCAGAACAGCTTTTGCAGTTGGAGTTGTAATATTAATATTTTCTTTTGTTCTTAATCGATATTTTTTAAAGCCTATTCAAAATTTAGTTAATTATACTAATAAGATTAAAAATAAAGACCATAAAAAAATAAATATTGATAATCTTAAGATAAGAAATGATGAACTAGGATTACTTTCAAAATCTTTAGATGATATGACTCTAGAGCTTCAAAAGAGAATTTCACATGCTGAGAATTTTTCTACTGACCTTGTGCATGAAATAAGAAATCCTTTGGCATCTTTAAAAAGTGCCTCAGAAATTCTTAATGATACAAGAGATACTGAAGAAAGATTAAAATTAGTAAATATTTTAAGTCATGATGTACAAAGAATAGAAAGATTAATTACTGATTATTCACAAATACTAAAAGATGAAGTAGCACTCAGTAAGGAAAAATTTAAAAAGATTGACTTGATTCCAATTATTTTATCAGTAGTTGATGATTATAATAATATTTACCAGACTAAAAGTGGTATTAAAATTTCATTTAACAATGATGGCAACAAGAATTATATCATTAATGGAATTGAAAATAGAATTGAGCAGATAATTGCAAACTTATTAGATAATGCTATTTCATTTAGTAAAAACAATCAAAATATTGAAGTTACGATTAAAAAAAATTCTAGTAATCAAGTTGTTATTAATATCATTGATGAGGGACCAGGATTTAAAGAGAGAGATACAGAAAAAATATTTAAGAGATTTTATAGCAATAGACCAGATAAATTTGGAGAACATTCAGGTCTTGGGCTAAATATTGTCAAAAATTTAGTGGATCTCCACAAGGCAACAATTACTGCATCAAATAGAATAGACAAAAGTGGTGCAAATATAGAAATAATATTTTCCAAATCATAAAGACTTATTGATTAAATAAAATATTATTGCTAGAAAAACCGCCATGGACGATTTCAAAGTAAAAGATATTTCTCAAGCCGAATTTGGAAGAAAAGAAATTTCTATCGCTGAAAGTGAAATGCCTGGATTAATGGCATTAAGAGAAGAATATGGAACAATTAAGCCATTGAAGGGAGCAAAGATTATCGGTTGTCTTCATATGACAATTCAAACAGCAGTTTTAATTGAAACTTTAGTTTATCTTGGTGCCGATGTTAGATGGTCCTCTTGCAACATATTTTCAACACAAGATCATGCAGCAGCTGCAATAGCAAAAGCAAATATACCAGTTTATGCATGGAAAGGTGAAACAGAAGAAGAGTATATTTGGTGTATTAAGCAAACAATTGAAGGAAAAAAAGATTGGAAACCAAATATGCTATTAGATGATGGCGGTGATCTAACAGCAATGATGCACAACGATTATAAAAAATTACTAAAGGATGTTAAGGGAGTTTCGGAAGAAACAACAACAGGAATAAAAGCTCTGAATAAAATGGAACAGAATAAAACATTAATGATTCCAGCAATAAACGTTAATGACTCAGTTACAAAATCAAAATTTGATAATTTGTACGGATGTAGAGAAAGCTTAGTTGATGGAATTAGAAGAGCAACAGATGTAATGATGTCGGGGAAAGTCGCAATTGTTGCAGGTTTTGGAGATGTAGGTAAAGGAAGCGCTGCATCATTAAGACAAAGTGGGGCAAGAGTATTAATTACAGAAGCTGATCCAATTTGTGCATTACAAGCTTCTATGGAGGGTTATGAAGTTGTATTAATGGATGAAGCTATTGATAAGGCGGATATAATAGTTACTGCCACAGGAAATAAAGATATTGTAACTGCTGATCATATGAGAAATATGAAAGACAGGGCAATACTATGTAATATTGGGCACTTTGATAATGAAATTCAAGTTGAAGCATTAAAAAACTATAAATGGTCAGAAGTTAAACCACAGGTTCATGAAATCGAGCTACCTGATGGTAAAAGAATTATATTATTAGCAGAAGGAAGATTAGTTAACTTAGGATGTGCTACAGGTCATCCAAGTTTTGTAATGAGCGCTTCATTTACAAATCAAGTAATTGCACAAATAGAATTATGGAAAAATCATAAAAATTATGAAAATAAAGTTTATGTACTTCCGAAACATTTAGATGAAAAGGTTGCTATGTTACACTTAAAAAAAGTAGGAGCAAAATTGACTAAATTATCAAAAGAACAAGCTGATTATATTAGTGTTGAGGTAGAAGGCCCTTTTAAACCAAATGCATATCGCTACTAAAGGTAGTAAGATAGATATTTCTTCCGAAGAAAAATTAGAGGAATTTGCAAATAAATTAAGTTCTGAATTAAAAAAAGGTGATATTTTTTTTCTTATTGGTGAAATGGGAGTTGGCAAGACTACATTTGTAAAATACCTTATAAATAACTTACAGCGTAAATCAAAAAAAACCCCAACAGAAGTAACTAGTCCTACTTTTAATATAATGAATGAATATAACATTGGAGATTTCTTAATTAAGCATTACGACCTTTACAGACTAAAATTAACAAATGAATTGGAGGACTTAAATTTGTTTGATGAAACTGATAAAGCAATTTTATTAATTGAATGGCCTCAAATTATAAAAAAAAAACCTAATTCTGTAATTCAACTTTATTTTGAGTATGAGAATGAGTATCAAAACAGATCTATAAAAATTTCTAATTAAATGAAACTTAATAAATCTTTGAAAAAACTTAAGGGTGACGCATCTCTAAGAATTTTTTTTAGATGTAGAAAAAAAAATTCTACATCTATTATTGTGTATGCAAATAAGAATAAGAGATCTAACCTTCTAATTTATGATTCTATAAATAAGATTTTATTAAAAAATAATATTTTGGCACCAAAGTTGTTGAGTGAAAATTATTTAAAAAATTATATTGAGATAGAAGATTTTGGGGATAGGACTATATTTAGTCTATTAAAAGAAAGCAGAACCAATAAATTAGTGATTTTTAAAAAAATAATTAGATTATTAAGTAAACTCCAATTAATTAAACAAAGAAAAATAAAAGATTTTAAAAAAAGAAATTATGAGATTCCTGATTATGATCCAAAAATTTTACTTAAAGAGGCAAAACTTTTTTCAGATTGGTATGTAGATGAATATTTTGATAAATCTAAAAAATTAATATTTGAAAAAAAGTTTATTAAAATTATAAAAAATTTAATTAAAAAACTTCATTACAAAAATGTTACTTTTGTTCATAGAGATTTTCATCTTTCTAATTTAATGATATTTAAAAATAAAATTGCTGTGATAGATACTCAAGATGCTTTAATTGGTAATAAAGCTTACGATTTAGCCTCTTTAATTGACGATGTAAGATTTAAAACTTCTAAAAACATGAAAAAAAAATTATTTGATTATTATCTTAAATCTCAAAAAAAAATAAATAAACTTCATTTTAAAAATGATTTTGAAATAATTTCTGTATTGAGAAATTTAAAGATTATTGGAATATTTAAAAGATTGGCAGTAAGAGATAAGAAAAAAAAATACCTTAAACTAATTCCAAATGCATGGAATTTAATTAAATCTAGGTCAAGAAATAATGATAAATTTAAAAATTTAAACTATTTACTCGATTCTATTAAAAAAAAATAAAAATGAAAATATATACTGCTTTAATATTATGTGCTGGATTTGGTAAAAGATTAAATCCAATAACAATAAATACTCCAAAACCTCTTTTAATAATTAAAGACTTAACTTTTTTAGATCATTGTATAAATCTTATTGTTAAACTTAATATAAAAAAAGTTTTAATTAATTCTTTTTACTTGAAAGAACAAATTAATGAATTTGTCAAAAACCATAATTATAATATTGAAATTAAAGTTATAGAAGATGGTGAAAATATTTTAGATACAGGAGGAGGTATTTTAAACTTAATTGATAAATCTAATGAAGAAAATTTCTTGATTTTTAATCCCGATACAATTTGGAATAACAATTACGCTAAAGAAATTAATGATATGATTGATTTTTATTTCAATCAAAAATTACGAAATATACTTTTATTAGTTAAAAAAGATTTAAGTTTTGATAAAAGTTTGTCCGGTGATTTTAATCTCAAGAATAACTTGATTAATCAAAATGATAAAAGATATATTTATACAGGCTGTCAAATATTAAATAGATCTATTTTTGAAAATAAAAAGATAACTAATTTTTCAATTACTAATATTTGGTTTGATCTAATCAAAGAGAAACAGTTGAATGGATTTGAGAGTAAACTAAAGTTTTATCATGCTACTAATCTTGATATTTTCAAAAAACTAAAAGATCTTTAGCTCTATCTTTATCTAAATAATTGCAATTAATAATTTTTTCATTTTCATCAATTTCTACAAGTAATGGATTGCCAGTTGGTATTTCGAGTTTAGAAATCTGTTTTTCATCAAGTTTGAATAAATATTTGCATAAAGCTCTTATAGAATTACCATGTGCAGATATTAATATATTTTTATTTTTAATTTTGTTTTTTATGTCTGAATTATAAAAATTTATAACTCTTTCATATGTATCTTTTAAAGATTCGGTATCTGGAATTTCTCTACTAGACATACTTTTATAAGTTTCAATATTTAGTGGATGGAATTCACTATTTTTATCTAACGGATCTGGTCTTAAATCCCAAGATCTTCTAAATTGATGTACTTTTTTTTCACCTAGTTTATTACTCATTTCAATTTTATTAAGTCCTGTAAGCCCTCCGTAATGTCTTTCGTTAAGCTTCCATGATTTATTAAAATCTTTTTCATCATTTAAGGATTTTTGTATAATTTTAAGAGTATGATTAGCTCGTAATTGAAGCGAAGAGTAATAATAATCAATTTGAATATTTGTTTTTTTGATTAAATCACCCGCCTTTTTTGCCTCTAATTTTCCGTTTTCTGTCAAATCTACATCAACCCAACCAGTAAATCTGTTTTCAAGATTCCAAGTACTTTGTCCATGCCTGATTAAAATTAAAAAACTCATTTTTATTGAACTTAATTTAATATAAAAAAATTTGTTAGTTAAATGAAAAAAAAATTTTTATTAAGAAAAATTATCTTTCATATATCCAATATTGGACTGATTTTAATATATCTTTATCCAGGAAGTATTTTTGGGTGGTTGATTTATGGTAATCCCCAATTGCAACCTCAATTAACTTCAGACTTTGCAATATTTTCATCAAATCATGTTTATGCTTTTATAGTATTATCTTTATTAGGACTATTTTCATATTATAAAGATAAAGTTAAAATTTTATTTTTGTATTTATTTTTTATCTCTATTTTTTTAGAGCTAAGTCATATTTTAATTCCACAAAGAAACTTTGAATATCAAGATTTATTTGGTAATTTTTTGGGAACTTTTCTAATTTTTATAGTATTAAATTTATATAAATATTTTAAAAAAAATGATCAGTAACAATAATAAAAATTTTTTATTTCTTTTTTTATTTTTATTATCAGCATGCTCTTCTATTCCAAATAACACCTCTAATAGTTGTAAAATTTTTGATGAAAAATATCTTTGGTACAAACATTCAAAAAAAGTTGAACAAAAGTGGGGAACACCAATACATATTCAATTAGCAATAATAAAAATGGAATCTGATTTTGATTGGCTAGCAAAACCTCCAAGACAAAGATTATTTAAGATAATTCCTTTTAAGCGTCCATCAAGTTCATTTGGTTATTCTCAAGCTGTAAAAGGAACTTGGGAACAATATAAAAATGAAACAGGGAATAAATTTGCAACAAGAGCCAGATATAAAGATAGTGTAGATTTTATTGGCTGGTATACCAATAAAACAAAAACCATTTTAAAGATACCCCTCCAAGATGCTTTTAAACAATATATCGCTTATCATGAAGGGTGGGGAAATTATAAATATTTTAAAAAAAATAAAAAAGTTATTGGTTTAGCAAAAAAAGTCGAAAAACAATCTAAAATCTATAAAAAACAATTTATAAAATGTAGTAATTCTTTAAGTAAAAATAAATATATTATTTTTTAGATATTTGCTTGTTGAGCTCAATATCTACAGCATCTATTCTATTAGTATTTCTTGCTAAAGCTAAATACATTGATGGTGTTACGTATAATGTAAAGAAAGTTGAAATTATCATTCCTCCTAAGATTGTTGCACCTACAGCTAATCTTGAACCTTCACCCGCGCCTGGCCCAATATTTCCAATTATTAGTGGCAACATGGCAATCATAGTGCTCAAAGATGTCATCATAATTGGTCTAAACCTTATATTACAAGCCTCCTTAACAGCAGATTCAATATTTTTTCCAGTTGTTCTAATTTGATTTGTGTAGTCTACAATCAAAATACTATTTTTGGTTGATATACCTATTAAGATTATTAATGCGATTTGAGAAAAAATATTAATTGAGCTATTTAAGAAAAGAATAAATACCAAACCACCAAATATAGCCAATGGAACAGTTAAAATAATTATAAATGGATGAATGAATGAATTAAAAGTTGCAGCCATTACCAAATAAGCTGTTAAAAGAGCTAAAATAAAAATAATAAATAATTCACTACTTGTCTCTTTTATTTCCTCTGATTTTCCTTTCCAAGTTATTTGATTGTTAGGTGCTGTTTCTGCCATGACATTTTCTAAATATGAAATAGCTTCTGTAAGCGAGTAGTTTTCATTTATATTTGCAGAAATAGTTACAGCACTTTGTCTATTATATCTTGCAAGTTCTTTTGCTACACCTACCTCTTTAAAATTAACTAAGTTTGCAAGTGAAATAAGTTTTCCAGAATTTTCTGACCTTACAAAAATTTTTGAAATTCCATCTTTATTTCTTCTATCAGATAAATATTGCTGAACAATTATTGGATACTCTCTTCCTTGACGATTAAAAGTAGTTATTTTTTTTCCACCATACAAAGTTTCGAGTGTTTTTCCAATTGATTGAGCAGAAACACCTAGGTCTTTAGCTTTATTTTTATTTATTATTAATTTTACCTCTGGTTTATTTCTATTATAATCTGACTCTATTCTAGATAAGTTCTTATTTGATCTAATTTTTTTAATCACATTATTCTGAATTTCTTCTAACTCTTTATATGTATTTCCATAGATAACCATCTGAACTGGTTTGTTATAATTAGAAACTCTTATTGATTGAGGTGAGATTGGAAACGCTACAGCCTCGGGCAGAGTTACAATCTTGCCAATTGCTTCTCTCATTACAGTTTGAGAGCCTTTTTTTCTATTTTTCCAATCATCCAATAAAGCAATGATTATAAAACTATTATAAGAGTTTGCCGAACTACCAAATCCTGGCACTCTCATTATAAATCTAGAATAAGGACTATCCTTAGCTTGTAATAGTGGGATTAATCTTTTTTCAACTTCTTGAGCTTTTTCTTGTGTATATTCAAAGGATCTACCTTCATCAGTAAAACCAATTACAAGATAAACACCTCTATCTTCCATGGGTAGTAATTCTTTTTTAGAAAAATTAAATAAAAATACTGAAACAAAAATTATAAAGATTATAAAAATTCCTATAATTTTAGTTTTGTTAAGAAGAACACTTAACGTTTCTTTATAAAAAGAAGATAAGTTTAAAAATAATTTTTCAAATTTTTTTATAATATTATTTTTTACATTTTTTTTTGTTAAAAACTTACTCGCTAACATTGGAGAGAGAGTAAGAGCAACAAAGGAAGAAACTATAATTGAAAATGATAATGTAATTGCTGTTTCTTTAAATAAAGTTCCTGAAATTCCCTCTATGAAAATTAAAGGAAGAAATACTGCAATCAAAATTAGAGTAGTAGCAATAATAGCAAAAGAGATTTGTTTAGAACCTTTATAAGCCGCTACTAAAGGAGTTTCTCCATTTTCTATTCTTCTATAAATAGCATCAGTCATGATTACTGAGTCATCAGTAATTATTCCGATTGCTAGTATAAAACTTAAAAGTACAAATATATTAATTGATAAACCAAATACATATAATCCTAGAAAAGATGCTATCAGACTAACTGGAAGAGCGATAGCTGGTACAATTACAGCTTTTAGATTTCCTAGAAATAAATAAATAATTATTACAACTAAAATAAACGCGATTATTAATGTTTTGTAAACTTCATTGATAGCTGCCTGAATATAAGTTGCTCTGTTAAAAGAAACTCTAAGATCCAATTCTTTAGGTAATGATTTTTTAACTTCAATGATTCTTTTTTTTATATCATTTGAAAGTTCAACAGTAGATGCCCCACTTTTCGCATAAATACCAATACCAACTGTCTTTAAGTTAATTTGATCTTTAGTTTGAGCTTTGAATAAAGTTTTTTCTGAAACTGGTCCGAATTCTACATTAGCGACATCTGAAAGTAATATTATTTTGTTAGCAGATTTTTTTATAGGTAATTGTTTTATAGCATCAACATTGTTATATGACTTATCTAGGTTTAGAGTTAAGTCTATATTATCAGCCTCTAAAGTACCTGCTGGAAGTCTGATATTTTCTCCTCTTAAAGCATTTTCAACCTCTTGAATTGTTAAATCATTTGCAGCCAATTTTATTGGATCTATCCAAACTCTAATACTTAACTCCCTAAGTCCACCAACTAAAATCCTACCAACATTTTTTACGCTAGAGAATTGGTCAATTAAAAATCTTTCTGCATAATCTCCTAGTTCTAAGTCACTCCATGTTTTTGATGAAAGTGATAACCACATGGTAGTGGTAAATCCAGCTGCTCTTTTTAAAATTTGTGGAGGATCAGACTCAGATGGCAAATTATCTACAACTCTAGATACTCTTTCCCTAATATCATTTGCCGCATTATCTAAATCAATGCTAGTATCAAATTCAATATTTATAGTACTTCTTCCATTTTCAGATTTTGAGTCAATATTTTTTATTCCTTCAGCCCCACCAATAACATCTTCCATAACTTGAGTAACATCTTGATCTATTATTGAAGCTGCTGCCGATTTATAATTTACCTGAACTTGAACAACAGGTGGCTGAATTCCATCTGGTAATTCTCGTACAGGTAATTTCCAAAAAACAAATAGACCAAAGATTATTAAAATTAAAGACATTACCCATGAAACTGCAGGTCTTTTAATACTTAGCTCTGTTATAAACATTTAATTTTTTATGGGTTTAATTTTACCTTTAGGTCTAACTTTTTTTAGTCCTTCAGCAACAATTTGGTCTCCTTGTTTTAGACCTGAGAGAATTTCTACTTTACCATCACTTCTTAATCCAATATCAACCTCAGTTTTATTAGTAATATTTTCATCAGATACTTTGTAAATATATGATTTTTCTCCTTCCATCATTATGCTTGTATCTGGAACACTTAAAGCATCTCTTAAATTAAATTTAATAGTTATTTCAAGTAATGACCCTGATAATAATTCTAAGTCTTCATTTTTAATACTTATCCTGGATAATAAACTTCTTGTATCAGCATTAATTCTGCTAGATATAAAATCCACTTTACCTTTAAAAATTTTATCTCCATAACTTGAAACTTTTGCTTCGACAGGTAATCCTTTTTTTATAAATGGTGCATAACTTTCAGGAATCTTAATATCGGAGTAAATAGTCGAATTATCATCTAAAGTTATAATAAAAATATTATCTGAAACAAATATATCCTCAGTCAATCCTGTATATCCTATCACACCACTAAATGGAGCTGTAATATTTCCATTCACAAGATCTAATATTAAATCACCCTTTTTTAC
>CEUZ01291862.1_pt1 | contig 16808 bp, 17 predicted proteins | sample 361511 | NCBI WGS metagenome assembly CEUZ01 (sample SAMEA2622822, study PRJEB7988) | marine metagenome | biome: marine biome (ENVO:00000447); feature: surface water layer (ENVO:00002042); material: "saline water (ENVO:00002010), including plankton (ENVO:xxxxxxxx)" | depth 5 m
GTTAGCATTAAATGATTTTAAAGACCAAAGATCAACTTATATGATTTCAAAAATATATGGCGAGGCTATGTGTCATCATTCAAAAGTTCCTTTTACAATAGTACGACCACACAATGTATATGGCCCAAGAATGGGATATGCTCATGTAATTCCAGAATTGTTCATCAAAACAAAATATTCCAAAAAAAAAATACTTAAAGTTAATTCGCCGAATCATAAAAGAACTTTTTGTTATATTGATGATGCTATAAATATGATAATAAAATTATCTCAATCAAAATTATCAAAGAATAAAATTTTTAATGTTGGAGTAGATAGAAATGAAACTAAAATAATTAGTTTAGCTAGACTAATATTAAATATTTTAAACAAAAAAATGAAAATTATACCTACGGAAGTTACTTCAGGCTCTCCATATAGAAGATGTCCTTCAATGAAAAATTATAGAAAAATTTTTAACAAAATAAAATTTACAAACTTAAAAGAAGGCTTGCACAACACTCTTGTTTGGTACTTAAAAAATAGCAAAAGAAATATTTTATGATTCACCTATCGGTCCCAAATCTCTGTGGAAACGAACTAAAATACGTTAAAAAATGTATTAAAACTGAATGGATTTCTACTGCCGGTCATTACATTGCTATTTTTGAAAAAAAAATTGCTTCGTATTTGGGTTCTAAATATGCTGTGGCCTGCATAAACGGAACTTCTGCGTTGCAGGTTGCTTTAAGATTGTTAAAAGTTGGCAGAGGAGATGAAGTGATTGTTCCTACAATTACATTTATTGCGCCAGTAAATTCTATCATTTACAACAATGCTAAACCAATTTTCATGGATTGTGACAATTACTATAATTTGGATATTAACAAAACAATTCAATTTATAAAAACAGAAACTGTATTCAAGGGTAATTATACTTTTAATAAAAAGACTGGAAATAGAATACCTGCAATATTGCCCGTTCATCTTTGGGGTAATGCAGTGGATCTTGAACGTTTAATAACACTTTGTAAAAAAAGAAACATAACCATTGTTGAAGATGCTGCGGAAAGTTTTGGAACCAAATATACAAGAGGCAAATTAAAAAATAAGTTTACGGGTACAATCGGAAAGCTTGGCTGCTTATCGTTTAATGGAAATAAAATTATCACTACAGGAGGAGGGGGTATGATTTTAACTAATGATAAAAAATTAGCAAAAGAAGCTAAATATTTAGTATCACAAGCAAAGGACAATAGTCTAAGGTATATACACAATGATGTCGGCTATAATTTTCGACTAACAAATATGCAGGCTGCATTAGGATTAGCACAACTAGAAAATTATAAAAAATTTAAAAAAAAGAAAAATCAGATTCATAAGTTTTATAAAAGTAAAATTTCTAAAATAAAAGGCTTAGAATTAGCAAGTTTGCCCGACTATTCAGATAATAATAAATGGTTAAATATAATGAAAATTAATACCAAAATTTATAAAATGGAAGTTCTAGCGGTTATTAAAAAATTAAAAAAGAAAGATGTTGAAACCAGACCTATTTGGTATCCTAATCATTTACAAAAAAAATTTAAAACTTATCAAAAATATAAAATTAATAACGCAATCAAACTTTTACACTCATCTTTATGTTTGCCATCTAGCACAAATATTAAAATAAGCGAATTAAAAAAAATTATTAAAATTCTTAATGCCTAAAATAATTTTAGTAGGGGGTGGTGGTCATACAATAAGCTGTATTGATGTAATAAAAAGTCAAAAAATATTTTCTTTTGCTGGAATAATATTAAAAGATAAAAAGGATAAAAATAAATATGGATTGAATGTTTTGGGATATGAAAAAGATTTAAAAAAGATAAGAAAAAAATATAAGTATGCATTAATTGGCATAGGACAAATAAAAGATTATTCAAAAAGATACTATGCTTATAAAATTCTTAAAAAATATAAGTTTAATTTACCTGTTATAAAATCAAAGTATTCATATGTTTCACCTGACGCAAAAATTTTAGAAGGTACAATCATAATGCATGGAGCCATAGTTAACGCAAAGGCTAAAATTGGTAAAAATTGCATAATAAATACTAGATGTATTATAGAACATGGGGCAAAGATTGGTGATCACACACATGCATCGACTGGAGTAATAATTAATGGCGATGCAGAAATTGGCGATAAAAATTTAATAGGATCAGGATCGGTTGTGCACCAAAAAATTAAAATTAAAAATAAAAAAATAATTCCATCTCTTAGCAGAATTTATAAAAATATATGAGTTCAAAAATTATTATATGTGGCACTTCTTTTCTTTTGCCAAAAAATGAAGCTTGGAATATTTTAGGAAAAAATAAAGAAATAGTCTTTTCTAATTATGGAGATTGGAGAGGAGCTTTATCAAAATGTAAAAAAAATGAATATTTAATTTTTGTTATTTTTGTTTCTGATTTTTATGGATTTTCATCTCAAGCAAACAAAAATAAAAAAATAATTTTTGACTTAACCAAAATATTATTTAAAAATTTGGAACAGCATCTTAAAAGAACATCAGCACCAACAATAATTTCAGTGTCTTCTTGGGTGCCAGAAAGTATAATTCGATTGGCAGGCAACGAAAATGAGTTGGAGCAAATATTTAAAAATATCACTTTAGGTTTAAATAAACTAAAATCGCTTTATCCTAATTTATATGTATTTGATCTTGATAAACAGCTGGCAATCCACGGCCTAAACAATGCTTTTGATCCCAGAAATTGGTATCTTGCTCATTGTCGGCTATCTACCAGTGGACTAAATATTCTTACACAAAGTCTAGGAAAAATAATAAATAGAATTAAAAAAGCTGCAAAAAAAGTACTAGTTCTTGATTGCGATAATACATTGTGGGGAGGAGTTATTGGTGAAGATGGAATTTCTGATATTGTTCTTGGTCAGGATGGTCTAGGTTCCGCCTTTGTTGATTTCCAACATGTAGCAAAAAGAATTAAAAAAGAAGGTATACTATTAGCTTTATGTAGCAAAAATAATGAAGAAGATGTTTGGAAAGTCTTTAAAAAACATAAATCAATGGTAATTAAAAAAGATGACATAGCTGCATACAAAATTAACTGGAATGAAAAAACCAGAAATCTTAAAGAATTATCTTCAGAGTTAGGTTTAGATCTAAACAGCTTTGTATTCTGGGATGATTCTCCAATTGAAAGAGATAAAATTAAAAAAAATATTCCCGAAGTTTTAACAGTGGAACCTCCAAAAAATGTAATTGAGTGGCCTGGATTATTATCTGAAATGGATTGTTTCGCAAAATTCAATATTACGAGCGAGGATAAAAAAAAGACAAAGCAGTATCAGATGAGAACAAAATTTACCAAAGGCATCGAATCAGGAATTGACGAGGTTTCTTTTCTAAAATCGATAAAATTAAAAGCGAAAGCTATAGCAATAAATGAAAGTACTGTAAAACGAGCAGCGCAACTATCTATGAAAACAAATCAATTCAATTTAAGGACCATAAGATATACGGAAAAAGAAATCTTAAAATTAAATAAAAATTCTGACAGTTTTTTAGTAAATCTTAATGATGTATATGGCGATCATGGCTTGGTTGGTTTAATTTGCACAAAAAAAATAGATTCAAAATTTATTTTTTTAGAAAATTTTCTTATGAGTTGTAGGATTCTTGGTAGACATTTAGAAGCATGGATGTTGCATAAATTAATACAAAATGCAAAAAAAAATAATTTTAAATACATAATAGCAGAATATATTCCAACTCAAAAAAATATTATAGCAAAAGAATGCTTGACCAATCATGGGTTTAATTCTTTAAAAAAATTTAATAATAAAGATTTAAAAAAAATCAATTTAAAAAATTTTGTAAAAAATGGAGATATTTATATTGCTGAAGTCAAAGAAATTAAAATACCTTTTATAAAAGTATATGAGTAAAATTACGAATCAACTAAGAGAAATTTTAAAAAAAAATTTTCCAAAAGATAAAATTCCTTCTAAAAAGAACCTAAAAGCAGGAGATTTTGAAAAATGGGATTCGCTAGGTCATTTAAATTTTTTATTAAGTGTTGAAAAATTTTTTAAAATAAAATTTTCTATGGAAGAAATGATCGAAATTAAAGATTTTGCCGAAATATCAAAAATAATTAAGAAAAAAAAGAAAAAAAAATAATGAAATTTAACCATATTGGAATTTTTGCAAAAAATCTGAAAGTAGGAAAAAAATATATTTGTGAAATTTTTAATATTAAAAAAATTAGTAAAGAATTTCATGAAAAATCGTTAGGGGTATCCGTTCAGTTTTTTATCGATCAATCAGACATTACTTATGAAATTGTTGCACCGCTCGGAAAAAATAATCCAGTAGATAAAGTATTAAAAGAAAATAAAAATATTTTAAATCATGTAGCTTACTCAACAAAGTTATTTAATAAAGAAGTGAGAAAATTAAGAAATAAAGGTTTTGCACCGTTAGGAAAAGCAAAAAAAGCTTTAGCATTTAATAATGCAAAAGTAATTTTCTTTATTACCCCTTTAAATTTTATTATTGAAATTATTGAAGAAAAATATGAAAAAAAATTCTAAAACTTTAATTATTGCTGAAGCAGGAGTAAATCATAATGGTAAAATTTCAATAGCTAAAAAGTTAATTGATATTGCTTCAAAAGCAGGTGCAGATATTGTTAAATTTCAAACTTTTAGGGTAGATTTAGGTGTATCAAAATCCGCTAAGAAAGCTAATTACCAAATAAAATCTACAAGTGGTAGCGCTAATCAATATGAAATGTTGAAAAAATTAGAATTAGATTATAAAGATCATGTCCAATTAATTAAACACTGTAAAAAAAGACATATAGAATTTCTTTCATCTCCTTTCGATTTAGAAAGTTTAAAATTATTAGTTAGATTAAAGTTAAAAAAAATTAAAATACCTTCTGGTGAAATCACGAATGTTCTTTTGTTAAAAGAAATAGGTAAATTAAATAAACAAGTGATTTTATCAACAGGCATGGCAAAAATAAGAGAGATTGAAAAAGCTATAAATATATTAACTAAATTTGGAACAAAAAAAAATAAAATAGCAATATTGCATTGTACAACGGAATATCCCACACCTATGAATGAAGTAAATTTAAAAGCTATTTTAAGTATGAAAAAAAAATTTAAAACAAAAGTTGGTTTATCTGATCACACCCTAGGATCCGAAGTCGCTATTGCAGCAATTGCAGCTGGCGCGGAAATTATTGAAAAACATTTAACTATTGATAAAAAAATGTCTGGACCAGATCACAAAGCTAGCCTAGAACCTAAAGAGTTGTTTTATCTAGTTAAATCTATAAGAAATATAGAAAAAGCTTTAGGAGACGGAATCAAAAGACCAACAAAGAGTGAAAAAAAATATATTTCAATCGTCCGTAAATATATTGTTGCGTCTCAAAAAATTAAAAAGGGAGAAAAATTTTCTAATAACAATGTAACTCTTAAAAGGTGCCGCAAGGGATTAGAGCCTCATTTAATTTCTAAAGTTTTAGGAAAAATTTCAAAAAGAAATTTTGAAATGGATGAAATAATAAAATTATGAATAAAAAAAGAAAAATCTGTGTTGTTACTGGTACGAGAGCAGAATATGGGCAACTTTCATGGTTAATGAAAGAAATTAAAAAGGATAAAAATTTAGAACTCCAAGTTATTGCAACTGGTATGCACTTGTCACATGAATTTGGCCTAACATATAAAGAAATTGAAAAAGATGGATTTAAAATTAACAAAAAAATAGAAATGGTTCTTTCAGCCGACACACCATCATCTATTGTAAAATCAACTGGTTTAGGAATGATTGGTTTTGGAGATGCATTAAGAGATTTAAATCCAGATATTATGGTTTTGCTAGGAGACAGATATGAAATGCTAGCTGCAGCATATAGCGCAACTATTTCAAGAATTCCAATAGCGCATTTTCATGGTGGTGAAGTTACTCTTGGTGCAATTGACGAACCAACAAGACATGCAATAACAAAAATGTCACATTTTCATTTTGTTTCTCATAAGAAATATAAAAAAAGAATTATTCAATTAGGAGAGAATAAAAAAAGCATTTATTTAGTTGGTGGTCTTGGAGTGGAATATATAAGAAGAACAAAGCTTATTAAAAAGAGCACTTTAGAAAAAAATATTAAATATAATTTCTCAGGAAAAAATATTCTAGTTACTTTTCATCCGGTAACATTAGAAAGAAATACAGCCAGCAAACAATTTAGAAACTTATTGTATGCATTAGACAAATTACCAAATACGAAAGTCATATTTACAATGCCAAATTCAGATTCAGATGGAAGAATAATTCAAAAATTGATAACAAATTATGTAAAAAAAAATAAATTTAAGTCAACTTTTTTTACATCTTTAGGTCAAAAAAGATATTTATCATGCTTGAAATTTGTAGATGCGGTAGTCGGAAATTCTTCAAGTGGAATTTTAGAAGCGCCATCATTTAAAATTGCAACAGTAAATATTGGTGATAGACAAAAAAACAGAATTCAAGCAAAAACTATTATAAACTGTAAACCAGAAAAAAATGAAATTTTAAAGGCTCTCAAAAAAGTTTATTCTAAAAAATTTAGAAAAAGTATTTTAAAAAGCAAAAATCCATATCGACTTAATAATAATATTTTTCCAAGTAAAGTTGCAGTAAAAATTTTTAAAAAAGTAAACTTAAATAACGTTTTAAAGAAAAGCTTTAATGACTCATAAGAGTAAGATTTAATTTTATGAAAAGTATTTTAATCTGTGGCGTTGGTTCAATTGGCAAAAGACATATTGAGAATTTTAGTAAATTTTTTGATAATATAGATATAGTTGATACAAACCCAAAAAGAATAAAAGAATCTTTAAGACGGTATAAAATTAGAAATTTTTATTCAAGCGCACACAAAGCATTATCTGACCAGGAATATGATGCTGTTGTTATAGCTACCCCTCCACACACACATCAAAGTATTGCAAAAAAAGTAATTGAAAAAAAAACAAATCTATTTATAGAAAAACCTTTGGGTATGCATGCAAAAGGATGGAAAAAACTTCATAATATTTGTAAACAAAAGAAATTAATTGCATACATAGGTTATTGTCACAGACTAATACCCTACACAATTACACTTAAAAAACTCATAAAGAGTAAAATTATTGGTAAGATTGTGCATGCCAATTTAAGATGGGGATCTTACTTACCAGATTGGCATCCATGGGAAAATTATAAAAATTTTTATATGTCGAAAAAAAACCAAGGAGGTGGAGCGCTTAGAGATGAATCGCACGGAATAGATCTAGTACGATACATAATTGGAGAAGTAGATAAGGTAAGCGCAATGATTGATAATACATCAAAACTACAGATGACAAGCGATGATGCTGCTTTTTTAACATTAAAAATGAAAAATGGGTCATTAATACAAATTAATTTTGATTTGAGCTCTAGATTTCCAAGGATTAATTTAGAAATTGTTGGCAGCGATGGCACTATAATTTGGGATAGGGTCGAAAATAATTTAAAAATTTTTACAATTAAAAGTAAAAAATGGAAGATTATTAAATTTACAAAAAAAGATTTATTAAAAATGTATCCAAACCAAGCAAAACATTTTTATAATTGCATTTATAATAAACACAAACCCTTAATAGATATTCAGGATGCAATTTACACTCAGAAGATAATTGATGCAGCTTTTTTAGCTAATGCAAAACAGAAAACGATTAAAATTTAAAAAAATCAATATTCTCGGAATAATTTTGGCCAGAGGTGGCTCCAAAGAGATACCAAGAAAAAATCTTTTAAAACTTAACGGCAAAACATTGGTCGAATTAGCAATTAAATCAGCGAAAAAAAGTAAGTTGTTGGACAAAGTGATTTTTTCTACAGAAGACAAAGAAATTTATAGAGTAGCTAAAAAAGCAGGAGCTTACTTACCATTTATTAGGCCAAAAAGTTTAGCTCAAGATTACAGCTCTACAAAAGATGTAATAAAACATTCTATCAATTGGTTGGAAAAAAATGAAAAATGGTATGCAGATATAATTGTTATTTTGCAACCAACCACACCTTTTAGAAAAGCTAAACATATTGATGGGGTTATAAAATTATTATTACAATCAGAAGCGCAAGCAGCGATGTCAATTACAACTCCGGCATACCCACCACATTGGATGGTTAAAATGAATAAAAGTTTAAAACTTAAAACAATAATTAAAGGGGGCAATAAATATAATAGAAGACAAGAAACTCCAAAATCTTTTCAGCCCGCAGGGTTAGTTTATGCGATGAAAAAAAATTTTTTATATAAAATTAAAGGAGTTTTACCAACTGGAGACACAAGAGGATACTATGTAACTAGCGAAGAATCTCTTAACATAGATAATTATTCTCAATATTTGTTGGCAAAATCTTTAAGTAAAAAATATTTGAATTAATTTTATGAAAAACTTTAGGATAATTCCAAGACTAGAAATTAAAACTGACAAGGTTATTAAAGGTATAAGAATGGAAGGGTTAAGAAAAGTTGGAGATCCAACAGAACTAGCGGTGGAGTATTTTAAAGATGGGGCAGACGAAATATTTTATGATGATATAGTAGCTTCTTTGTATGACAGAAAATATAATCTAAACTTAATAAAAAAAATTTCTTCAAATATACAAATCCCATTATTAGTTTCAGGCGGAATAAAGTCGTTACGGAATATGCACGAGATATTTAATGCGGGTGCTGATAAGATTGCTTTAAATACTAATGCTTATTTAAATCCAAATATAATATATGAAGCAGCAAAAGTTTTTGGATCTCAAAGTATATGTGTTCAAATTCAATTTAAACAATATTATGAAAACTATTGGGAAATACTAACTGAGTCGGGAAGAGAAAGAACAGGAAAAAATATTTTTGATTGGATTAACGAAGTGCAATTGATGGGCGCTGGTGAAATAATCTTAATTTCAGTAGATCACGATGGAATTGGAAATTTTATATCAAGTGACACTCTAAAAGAGTTCAGATCTAAATGTAAATTACCTTTGATTTATGGTGGAGGCATTAATTCCAATGAAAATATTTTAGATTTAATTGACCTTAAGTATGATGGAGCTTCAATAAGTAATGCGTTGCATTTTAATAAGATGCAAATTTCAAATATTAAAAAACACGTATCAAAAATTAAGAACAACATTATAAATTTATGAAACAAAAAATTGGTATTATAAATTATAACATAGGCAACATTGGTAGCGTAAAAAGAAGTCTTAATTATTTGAACGCGAACTATATAATTGTCAATAATGAAAAAGAATTAAAAAAATGTGATAAAATTATTCTTCCAGGCGTTGGTTCATTTGACTTTAGTATGAAAATACTAAAAAAAAAAAGGTTGGACGTAGCAATAAAAGAATTTTTTAAACAAGGAAAAAATATTTTAGCAATATGTTTGGGGATGCAATTACTTCTTACAGAAAGCGAAGAATTTGAAAAAAAAAGAGGATTAAATATTTTGTCAGGCAAAGTAGAAAATCTAAAAAAATTTAATCTTAATTTACCCGTACCCCACATTGGTTGGTGTAAAATAAAAAAAAATAAGATGTTAAATTCCAACGAAAATTTTGAAAAAAGTTTAAGTAACAAATATTATTATTTTGCTCATAGCTTAATTTGTAATTTTAATAAAAATTATAAATTTACAAAGTTTTCTTATGGTAAAAAAAATTTTGTTTCATCAGTAAGATACAAAAACCTAATAGGAACACAATTTCATCCAGAATTGAGTGGACTATCAGGTTTAAACATTTATAAATTTTTTTTAGATAAATAATATGACATCCCTTTTTGGACTTCCAGAAAAAGTAATTCATTGCAAGAATTGTCTTATGACAAATCAAAAGCCTTTTTCTGTTAACGAATCAAAAAATACTCCTAAGCAAAAAAAATTAGGGATGACTATTCATAAAAACGGACTTTGTTCTGCTTGTGATTATTCCTTAAAAAAAGATAAAGAGATTGATTGGGACAATAGAGAGAAGTTGCTTATTAATATGTTAGAAAAATATAGAAAAAATAATGGAGAATATGATTGTATAGTTTCTGGAAGTGGAGGCAAAGATAGTTCAACAATCGCACATATACTTAAATATAAATATGAAATGAACCCTTTAACGGTTACATATTCTCCTATTTTATATACCGAAATTGGATGGAAAAATCATAGATCGTGGATCAATGTTGGAGGATTTGATAATATTTTATTTAGCCCTAATGGAAAAGTTACATCTTTATTAGCTAAAGAAGCTTTTCAAAATTTATTGCATCCGATGCAGCCATTCAAATATGGAATAAAATCTATAGCAGCAAAATATGCAATTAAATACGGCATTAAACTTGTAATGTTTGGAGAACCCTACGTTGAATATGGTAGTCAAGAGTCTTCTTCGACTGACTCTTCACCAAGTTATGACTTAAATTGGTTTATAAATGATACAAAAGATATTTTTTTTGGAGGCACCCACTTTGATGAATTAAAAAAAAAATATCAGTGGTTAAAGGATGTTGATTTAAAACCTTATATGCCTTTGCGATCTTCTGAAGTAAAAAAAAGCGAATTAGCTGTAGAATTTTTGGGGTGGTATTTAAAATGGAATCCGCAGGAATCTTATTATTATGCTTCTGAAAATTGTGGATATAGCCCAGACACTGAAAGAACCGATGCAACTTATGGCAGATATGCTGCAGTAGACGATAAATTTGAGTGGCTACACTATTATTGTCATTATATTAAATATGGAATTGGAAGATGCAGATTTGATACAGCTCAAGAAATTCGTAACGGTCATATTACTCGAGATGAAGCCATTCTTTTATGCAAGAAGTTCGAGGGAGAGATCCCAAAAAGATATCTCGTAGACTGTTTTAATTTTATGGGTTTATCAGAAGAGCAGTCATATAAAATAATTGATAAGTTTCGCTCACCCCACCTTTGGAAAAAAAAACGTGGTAAATGGATAAGACAACAAGAATTACCACAATTAGACTAATATTTAATATTTATTAATAAAAAATCATTCTGTAAAAATGAAAATCATTTTGGTTGAATTTCCTTGGCAAGCTAACCAAATTTTAGAAAACAAAGAATTACAAAATTGCGTAATTGTTTCTACTGATCCTGAAGCAAGCTACATTTTAAGAAAGAATAATTGTAAATATTTCGAAACTGACGAAATTTGTGATCACAATGAGCTTTGGGATAAATATAAACATATTACTGAGAATTCATTAAAAATTACAAAAATTTTAGACAAATATCTATGGAAGGTTGATAGCAGGTTTAGAGATTTACAATGGGGTTTTTTTGACGATTTTCATTATATATTTAAAAATTCCTACGAAACATCATATTATTACGTTGAGTTAATATCACGATTAATAAAAAAATTTAATCCTGATCAAATTATTCTAGCCGAAACAAAAGACATGAATTTAGATAACGATATGTTATTAGATCCTAATAAAAGTTTATTCAAATTTTTATTTCAAAATTTGAAAGAAAATAAATCAGAAATTCAAATTAAATATATGAAATCACATAACAAAATAATTGTAGATAATTTAAATAAAAATTTTTTTAACAAAAAAATAATTAAAGAAAAATTAAAAAATTCCTTTTATAAATTAAGCTTTTATTTTAACTATTTTTTTACAAAGCCAAAATATTTTTCTGTAAATTGCTATGAAATAATTAAATTTAAAAATCTGTATCCAAAAGATTCGAAAAAATTTATTTGCTATAATCACGGAAATATAAATTTAACTAACTCAAGTAGTGATTGGAAGTATTTTAAAGATTTTTGCAAAAATATAGAAAATGATAGTGAATTTAAAGAATTGTCAATCTATAAAAATATTAACTTTAATAATTTATTTTTTGAAATAGTTTTACAATTGTCAAAGAGATTTGACAATTTCATAAAGGAATACAAAGATTCAAAAAAAGTAATAAATAAAATTAAACCAAAATGTTTAATCTTTTCATCAATGATACCATTTGATGGATCAAATGTAATATTTAGAAAAATTTGTAATGACTTAAAATTGCCTTATGCTCTTTGGGTACATGGTGGTTTTAATCAATTTTCACTTCCAGGGCTTGATGTAACAGATTTTAGATTTTGTGAAAATCATATCTCTTACGGAACTCATTTGTCGGAAACTATCAAAGATGAAAGATGTATATTAAACAAGCTTGATTTGCCAAAAAATTTTAAAGTTTACCCAATAGGCTCACCACGATTTGATTATTTTTTAAATAAAAAAAAAATAAAGAAAAATTTAAAAATGAATAATAAATTTACTGTATTGTTTGCAATAGGTTGTTTGGAAATTAGAAATCAATTTTATTTTGGATATAATCGTAAAAAAAGTTTTAGCATGCAGTGGGAACTGCATTATCAAGTAATTAAGCTGTTAAAAAAATATCAAAATAAATACAACATAATTGTTAAAGATTTTCCACAAGGATACCCGATTGGTAGAAATTTATGGAAAGGTGTTCTTAGCGATATTGGCGCAAACAATATATCATATGTTTCGGATGAATCATCTTTAACAGATTTATTTAAAATTTCTGATTTAAATATACTATCTTCATCGAGCACGCCTTTTTTTGAATCATTGTATTGTGATGCGGATATTTTTCTTATAGAGGAAGATATAGATATAAATTTGTACAGAAAAAAATTAAAAAATGAACTTTTTTGTTTTGATAATGTCGACGAGTATCTTGAAGAGTTAGAAAAATATTTAGAGTTGGGTAATTTTTACAAAAGAAAAAAAACTATTTCTAGAAACTATTTCGTAAATTTTAATAATATTGGAAACAGAAACAAACTTCTTGATGAAGCTTTGTCTCAAATTATAAATACATGAGAGTAATTGTAACAGGCGGTAGTGGCTTTTTAGGCTCACATGTGGCTGATGAATTAAGCAAATCTAATCATGAAGTAACTATTTTTGATAGAAAAAAATCTAAATGGAGAAAAAAAAACCAAAAAATGCACGTAGGTAATTTATTAAATAAAAAAGAACTCGAAAGTGTTATTAAGAAAGCCGATGTCGTTTTTCATTTTGCAGCTCTTGCTGACTTAGATAAAGCACTTAACGAACCTATAAATTCTGTAAATATTAATATTTTAGGTACAGTTAGTGTATTAGAATTGTGTAAAAAATATAATATTAAGCGTTTTATTCACGCCAGTTCTATTTATGTAAATAGTTCAGAGGGTGGTTTTTATAGAAGCAGTAAAAAAGCCGCTGAAGATTATATAGAAGAATATAATAAAAATTATGGACTTAAATATACCATTCTAAGGTTTGGATCACTTTATGGAAAACGTTCAGATGACACAAATGGTGTTAGAAAAATTGTTAAAGGAGCAGTAAAAAATGGTAAAATAATTTATGGAGGAAGCAGAAATTCAACAAGGGAGTACGTTCATGTTGAGGACGCAGCTAAGGCATGTGTACAAATTTTGAAAAAAAAATACGAAAATAAACATATAAATATTACTGGAAAAAAAAAAATAAAAGTATCTGCGTTTCTAAATAAATTGTCAAAAATGGTTAATATTTCGAAAAAGATTGAGTATTCAATAAAAAAAGATACGGGGCATTATACGTTGTCACCTTTTACATTTAAGCCAAAAAAAGCAAAAAAATTCATTTTTAAATCTAGTATAAATTTTAATGATGGATTGCTAGATTTGGTTAATGAATTGGAAAGGAGTTAATTGATATGATTTTAGCTTTAATGATGGGGAGGGCAAAAAGCACTGGATTTCCTAAAAAAAATTTAAAAAAAGTATTAGGCAGAAGTCTTTTTGAGTATCCTTTAATTGCTTGTAAAAAATCAAAATATGTAGATAAAATTTTTGTTTCTACTGATTGTCCAATAATTTCGAGAAAGAGCAATAAATATGGCGCTACATATATAAAAAGACCAAAAAATTTGGCCAACAAAAAGGCCTTAGGCGATCATGTATATGAACATGGGTATTTTCAAATGAAAAAAATTCTTAATTTAAATGTTTCGGACATAGAATTTGTGGTCTTACTTATGGCTAATGCGCCAACCATAACTGCAAAATTAATTGACAAAGGAATTCATATTTTAAGAAAAAATAAAAAATTTGATTCTGCAGTCACCACATCAATATATAATATGTGGAGTCCTTTAAGGGCAAGAAAATTAGATAAGAATCATTTATTAAATCCATTTGTTCCTTTTAAAATATTTGGAAATCCCAAAACTTTAAATTGCGATAGAGACTCTCAAGGGGATGTGTATTATGCTGATATGTCGGTATCTGTAGTTAGACCCAGATGCTTGGAAAATTTGAAAAATGGATTATTACCACAAAGATGGATGGGTAAAAAAATTGCTTCGATTCCATCCTGGGGAGGATGTGACGTTGACTATGAATGGCAATTACCAATGGTAGAATTCTGGTTAAAAAAACATGGTTATAAAAAACTAAGAAAATAATGACATATATATACAATAAACATAACAGTTTTTTTGGCTTCAGAAGTAAAAAAAATGAAGACAGGAAAAAAATTATAGAAAATATTAAGTTGTTGATAAATGACAGTAATATTATCAGCAAATTCAATTCGACCGAAAATAAAATTGTTAAGAATATTAATAGCGATCTATTTAATAAAAGAAATAGTGCAAAAAATAAGTTTGAAATATCAGAAAATGTTTTTGATGAAATTAAAGATTTGTCACCAGAAAATAAAATAAAATATTTAATACATCGCTATAGATATGAAGTATTCCCTCAGAAGAACGAATTAGATGATTATCCTCCATATTTGCAAATAGAACCAACTTCTTTTTGTAATTATAGATGCATTTTTTGTTATCAAACAGATAAGGAATTAACAAAGAAATCCAACGGTTTTATGGGAAAAATGAAACTAGATACTTTCAAAATGATTATAGACCAGGCGCAGGGAAATATTGAATTTATATCTTTAGCCTCAAGAGGAGAGCCTCTTTTATGTCCGGATATTATAAAAATGCTAGCATATACTAGAGATAAATTTTTAAACTTAAAAATAAATACTAATGCTTCAGTTTTAAATGAAAAAATTTCTCATGCAATTCTTCAGAGTGGAGTGAAAACAGTTGTTTTTTCTGCCGATGCTGCCGATGAAAAAACATATAGCAAATATAGAGTAAACGGCATTCTATCTAAAGTTTTAAAAAATATAGATTCATTTGAAAAGATTAGACAAAATCAATACTCAACCTCAAAAATTATTACTAGAGTTTCTGGAGTAAAAGTAAATGACAATGATCAAGATCTTGACGAAATGGAAAAATTTTGGGGTGGTATGGTAGATCAAGTTGCTTTCGTAAATTATATTCCTTGGGAAAATGTTTATAAGTCTAAAAAAACAAATATAAATTTACCATGTTCTGACCTATGGAGAAGAATGTTTGTATGGTGGGATGGCAAAGCTAATCCATGTGATGTAGACTATAAATCAAATCTTTCAGTTGGAGATATACATAAAGATAATATATCCAGTATATGGAGATCTGAAAGTTACCAATCTTTAAGAGAAAACCATTTAATTAAAAATAAAAGATCTACAATTGAACCATGCAATAAATGTTCTGTAGTTTAATTTTTTAATGAAAATAGCAATATCAAATATAGCTTTGGACAATAGTAAGCTTTCTGAATATTTAAAATTTATTAAGAATCTTGGCTGTTCTGGTATTGAATTAGCACCAAGCATTATTTGGCCGGAACCTGTAAACGCATCTTTAGAAGAAAGAAAAAAATTTAAAAAATTTGTAGAAAATCAAGGACTTAAAATAGTGGGCTTTCATGCTCTCTTATTTTCGAGACCAGATCTTCAGCTTTTTAAAACATCTGAGAGCAGGGAAAATACAGTTAAATATTTATTTCAAATGATAAAGTTGTGTTCTGATCTTGGTGGCTCTCAATTGGTTTTTGGATCACCAAAAAATAGAATTTTACATAACCGTGAATATTCTGAATGTTTACATCAGGCTAAAGAAGACTTCTTTAAATTGGCTGAGTTTTCTAAAAAATTAAATATTTTTTTCTGTATTGAGCCCCTGGGCAAAGATGAAACAGAATTTATTCAATCAATAGAGGAAGGGGGGAATATGGTAAATAATATAAATCATCCTAATTTCAAGCTGCATCTCGACACAAAAGCAATATTTGCCACCAAAGAAAATCCAGAAGAAAAAATATTGAAATTTAAGAACTTAATTCAGCACGTACACATAGGTGACACAAATCTAAAAGAGCCTGGGTCCATAAATCAAGGACATGAAAAAATTGGAAAAGCACTAAAAAAAATAAATTATTCTAATTTTTTATCTATTGAGATAAGAAAGCCAGAAAATAATATAAAAGAAGTAATTTCCAGAAGTATTAATTTTGTAAAAAAAAATTATTATAACTAATACCCTAAGTAAGATTTTTTAAAATGCAAAAACTTATAGACAAATTAACTAAAAAAGAAATAAAAAAATTAAAAAGAATCGACGGATCATTTGAAAAAAGGTTTGATTATCTAAGGCTAGATAAAAATGAAAGACTTCTTCCATTTAAAAAAGGAGATCTTAAAAGTTTTAAATCTAGCATTTTAGATACTGATTTATTGGGATATGCCGAACTTTACAAAACTTATAAAAAATTAGCAAAATTTCTTAAAGTAAATACAAATCAA
>CEUZ01026737.1_pt1 | contig 16807 bp, 18 predicted proteins | sample 361511 | NCBI WGS metagenome assembly CEUZ01 (sample SAMEA2622822, study PRJEB7988) | marine metagenome | biome: marine biome (ENVO:00000447); feature: surface water layer (ENVO:00002042); material: "saline water (ENVO:00002010), including plankton (ENVO:xxxxxxxx)" | depth 5 m
AAGGCTCTAAAAATATGTATGTACACAGCAAGAAAAAACATAGAGGCGCCATTGCTATGGATATATCTCAAAAGCCATCCATAATTAACATCTCTCATTATATGTTCAATGCTTTCGAATGCTAAATCTGCATGAGCTACATAGTGCATTCCCAGTACAACTCCAGTAACAATTTGTGCAACTAAACAAAAAGTCAATATTCCTCCAAATGTCCACCAGTAATTTAAATTTTTAGGAGTTGGATATTCTCTTAAATGTGCACTTAGAGAAAGCAAAGGTAGTCTATCATTAAACCATTTTCCAAATTTTGAAGAAGGAGTATAGTTTTCACTCATACACTATTAACCAATTTTAATTGTATTGTTATCAACAAATTCATATTTTGGTATTTCCATGTTTACAGGAGCGGGACCCTTTCTAATTCTTCCAGATGTATCATAGTGTGATCCATGACATGGACAGAACCAGCCGTTGTATTCTCCTTTGTCAGATAAAGGCACACATCCGAGGTGTGTACAAATGCCCAGCATTACTAACCATTCAGATTTTTTTACTCTATCTTCGTCTTTTTCTGGATGTTTTAATTCGTCTAGATCTACAGATTGTGCCTCTGAAATTTCAGATTCAGTTCTCCTTTTTATAAAAACTGGCTTGCCCCTCCATAAAACAGTAATAGATTTTCCTGGCTCAATTTGACTTATATCTACTTCTGTAGTTGCTAAAGCCTTGACAGATCTATCTGGGTTCATCTGGTCAATAAAAGGCCAAATGGTTGCACCTATTCCTACGGCACCTACTGTATAACTGGCAGTAAAAAGAAAATCCCTTCTCTTATTTTTTTCCCCTGATTTCTCCATCAAATTATATTACCATCGTTTTTTATTAAAAAATAAGAATATTTGAAAGAGTGATAGGGTCAGAATGACACACGGATTGTCTAGAAATGATGGATTCAAGGATTTATAAACAGATTAATTATTCTTTATGAAACCAAATCTAGAAATGCAAAAAAAAATGGCGAGTGAATGGTTTAGATTTATACAGTCTAATATTATTGAGGAATTTCAAAATCTTGAGAAGGAATTTTCGAAAAAAAAAGGGACAAAAACCAAATACTTTAAAAAAAATGAGTGGAAAAAAGAAAATGTTAATGACGGTGGAGGTATATACTATATTCTAAAAAATGGTCAAGTATTTGAAAAGGTTGGGGTCAATCATTCTACGGTCGAAGGTTTATTTCCAAAAAAATTTAAATCAAGTATTCCTGGAGCAAAAAAAAATAATTCTTATTGGGCTTCTGGAACATCAGTCGTAGCTCATATGAAAAATCCCAAAATACCAGCCATACATTTCAATACAAGATTTGTTGTAACTTCAAAGGGTTGGTTTGGAGGAGGGATGGACGTTACACCAAGCTTTAAAGACTTAAATGAAAAGAAATTCCTTCATAAAAAGTTAAGAATTTTATGTAAAAATAACAAAAAAAATTATAATAAATATAAGAAATGGTGTGATAGATATTTCTATCTCAAACATAAAAAAGAAGCTAGAGGTATTGGTGGAATTTTCTTTGACTATCTCTACAATGACTGGAAAAGAAATTTCAAGTTTGTTAGAGAACTTGGAATTTGTTTCCTTAATATCTCAAAAACCATTGTAGAAAATAAAATTTTTTCTGAATGGAACGATAAACAAAAAAAAGATCAATTGATCAAGAGAGGTAAATATGTAGAATTTAATTTATTGTACGATAGAGGAACCAAATTTGGTCTTAATACTGGGGGAAATCTTGATGCAATTTTTATGTCTCTTCCACCAAAAGCAAAATGGAAATAAATGGAAAAAGAACCAATTACAATAGAAGGATTAAAAAAGCTTCAAGAAGAACTTAAAGATTTAAAAGATAATAAAAGACCAAAAGTTGTAGCCGCTATAGCTGAAGCCAGAGCTCATGGTGATTTGAAAGAAAATGCAGAATATCATGCAGCTAAAGAACAGCAGGGTCATATAGAGGGTAGAGTTTTAGAAATTAATGATGTCATCGCTAGAGCAAATGTTATTGATGTAACCAAAATAGAAAATGACGGAAAAATTATTTTTGGATCAACTGTCACTGTAAAAGATTTGGAAAATGAAAAGAAAAAATCGTTTAAAATTGTAGGCAAAGATGAAGCTGATGTTGAAAAAAATTTAATCTACTTCAGATCCCCAATGGGAAAATCCCTAATCGGCAAAACAATTAAAGACATGGTAACAGTAAGTACCCCTTCGGGAGAGAAAAATTTTGAAATCCTAGAAGTTAAGTATATTTAGTTTAATTATATTTTTTTATAAGATTTTTTAACTCTTCATCTTTTAAATCAAAATCATTTTCAATCCACTGTTGCTCAATTTTTTTTAGCACTTCCCCAATTTTTCTTCCACTTTTAAATCCTTTTTCTAAAAGATATTTTCCGGTTATTGGAAATTTGGGAATATTAGTTGAGTTAATTTTTTGTAAAATATTTATTAAATTTGTGTAATTTTTTTTAGGACGAGAAATAAAATAAAATTTGACCAAAGATTTCATCCTTTCTTTTCCATGATAAAAAATATTTTTTTTTAAATCTTTCCCAAAAAAATTTTTGTTTTTATTCACCTCATGAAAATATCTATGAAGAAAAATAAGATTCTCTTTTATATAATTAGAAACTTTATATTTATGTGAAAAATAAACATGATTATCTGTATCATCTACCAGTAATAGCGCCAGTAGCAAATTTTTTTCATATTTAATAAATTTTTTATGTGTTTCATGACTTACTCCTTTTAACCTATCCAAATATCTAAATTCAGGAAAAATTACTTTAAAAATCTCACAGAGTTCCTCGGTTGAAAAAATATCTCCTACATTATCTAAATTTATGATCTTACTTAGTTCACTAAAAATTCTTTCTTTTGAAAGTTTTATTATGCCATTAAGATTTTTTTTAATAACCTTAATAGTTTGATCATCTTTGGTGAAAGATTTATATTTTATTGAAAACCTTAAAAATCTTAGAATTCTTAAATAATCCTCCTCAATCCTATTTTGGGGATCTCCTATAAACTTAATTTTTTTCTCCTTTAGATCTTGGGCACCATTTTGAGGATCAAATATTTTCCCATATTGATCTAGATAGATGGCGTTTATTGTAAAATCCCTTCTTTCGGAGTCCGCTTTCCAATCTTTGGTGAAAGAAACCTTTGCGTGCCTCCCGTCTGTAACTACATCTTCTCTCAAAGTAGTTATTTCAAAATTTTTACCCTTTTTCGATAAAGTGATTGTTCCATGATCAATACCGCTTTCAATAATTTTAAAAGTGGTTCCTGAAAATTTTTTTATTACCTCACCTGGGGTAAAAATGGTTGCTATATCAATGTCCCCTATTTTTTCATTATTTAAAAAATTTCTAACGCATCCTCCTACTAACATAGCATTATTTTTGTTATCGCTGTTTAGTATCTTAAAAATTTCCTTAAGTTGCTGCTCTCTATAAAATGGAAACAAAAATTTTTTAATATTATTTATCAAAAGCATATTGTTGGCTGGGGCGCTAGGATTCGAACCTAGGATGGTGGTACCAAAAACCACTGCCTTACCGCTTGGCTACGCCCCAAAGTATTTTTTGATATACCACAAAAAAACAAATTTAAATAGTTTTAGAGAGAATGCACCAAAACTTAGGAAATCTCTTTTTAATTTGTTTTAGAGCCAGTGCTCCGTCCTTTTTGTTCAAAAATAAGCCAAAACAAGCAGATCCAGATCCTGTTAATCTGGAAAATTCACAATTTTTAATTAATTCTAATTCCTTTAAAATCTTTTTAACCAATGGAAATTTAGAGATTACAACTTGCTCTAAAGAATTGTTTTCTAATTTTAATTTACTAACAAACTCCATTCTTGAATTTGAGCTATAATTATTCTTATTTTGGATATGCTCAAATTTATTTAACCTAGAATACACATCGCTGGTAGATGACCTTAAAAATGGATAAATTAAAACAAAGTAAAATTTGTAATTTTTTTTAAACTCTCTTATAGTTAATAAATTTTTTTGGAATATTTTTTTAGACTTCAAAAAAACTCTCAGATCTGAACCTAAAAATTTTGAAAAATAATTAATAGTTTTTTTTGAAATTTTTTTTCCTTTTAAAAAATATTTAATAATTGTAGCAGCATTGCTTGAGCCCCCACCAAAACCTGAAAAAACAGGAATATTTTTTTTAATGGTAATTTTATAACTGACCTTTTTTTTAATAAATCCCTTTTTCCTTAATAGATACAAACATTTGCTTACAGAATTAGATTTATTAACATTCCCTTTGAATCTGCCAACGAATTTTACTTTATCATTTAATTGGCCGCTTTCTTGAATAATAATTTTGTCATTTAAGTCTATCAAAAAAATTAAAGATTGAACATTGTGAAGTTTTTTGTTTTTTAGATTTTTGCCTACTTTTAAGAATAAATTGACTTTACCATATGATTTTAAAACTACATTTTTCATTGATAAAAAAACTTTAAGTGTTTTCTAAACCAAACAAAAGTTTTTTTTCTACTTTTATTTTTAACTCTTCTTCCGCATCATCTGATTTGAGAACATTGTTCCAATAATATCGAGCTTGAATTTTATAATTATTCATCCATAAACAGTCTGCAAAATGATCATTTATAATGGGATCTCTCGGCATTAAAATAATTGCTATCTCGAGATACTTTTTTGCCTCTGAAAAATTTTCTAATTTATATAGCGCCCAACCAAGAGAGTCTGTTATGTAGCCATTGTTTTTTTTTAGATCGTTGGCCTTTCTCAACATTGCTAAAGCCTTTTCAATATTTTTATTTTTCTCTACCCAAGAATAGGCCAAATAGTTCATGACGTAAGGTTCGTCTGGGACCATCTCTAAAGAGGCAAGAAGATCTTTTTCCGCAAGTTCCCAATTATCAATTCTTTCGTATGCCATACCCCTTCTTTCTAGAATAGCTGGGTAAAGCTTATGGTTGCTATTAATTTTTTCTAAAATTTCTGAATATAATACAATTGATTTTTCATAATCTTCTTTATTTCTTAAAAAATTTGCTAAATCCAAAGTATCATAAATTTCAGGCTCCATGTTGTCATAAATCTCAGATAAAAATTTTACAGAATTTTCATCTTTTTCATCATTCATTATATTTGCAATTTGTTTTGCTGCATACCATTTATAAACTGATCCGTTTGTTAAAAATTTTTTATAAATTTTTTTTGCATGGTTTTTTTTGTTTAAAATAGTAAAGTTCTCAGCAAGTAATGCATCGTACGATTTAAAATTGGGATTTAAAAACTTAGATAAATTAATATAAAAATTTGAAAGCTTATAATCACCTTGTGATGATAGGGCATTTGCCAAAACATAGAATACTTCGGCTATAATATCGGTGCTACTTCGGCAATTAAATTCGTTTTTGTTTTTTTCTAAACCATTTAAATTTTTTCTAAACTGGTTAATTAATAAATTTCTTGGGTATTTCTTTGAGGAATAATCTATAAATTCAATTGCTTTAGTTTTTTTACCGTTATTGTATAAGTAGTTCCCAAAAAAGAAATTATATCTGGAAAAATTATATTTTTGATTTTCTACAATTTTTTTAAACTCTTTTTCTGTGCCAATATTTTCTAGATAGCAATTGGCAAAAGCTTTTTGAATCGTTATCAAATTATCATAAGCAGGGTTGGCCTTGTTAAGAAACTCGATATCTTTTATGTTATTTGATTCAATCATCTTGATCCAGGTATTTAATGATATCTCCACAATCTCAAAAGTTAACTGATGCTGAAGACTTGGTTTAAATTTATCAAAGTAAATTTGAGCTTCGATATAATTTTGTTTTTTAAATGCATATAGACCCAAAAAAAGATTGCTCTCAAAATTTGATATATTCTTTCTTTCCAATTTTTTTGCGTATCTGTAAGCTTCACTATATTTCTCCAAATTTACCAATGATTGTAAAAATTTTGAAGAATACCTCGTATTTTTATTTTCAAAATTATCTAGTTTTTTAAAAAATGTTTGTGATCCATGATAATCAAAATTATCAAATGAAATTAAGCCTGAGAAATAGTTAGAAATATTTTTAGCGTCATGATTGAATTCCAAGATTTTTGCGTAGGACGAATTAAATATACCCAAAAAAATAAAAGTATATAATGTTATTCTTAAAATGAAAAAATAAACTTTCATGTTAAATTATGAAAAATAAAATTCTTACCAAAAACAGTAAAGTTAAGTTCTATCATAAACTTATAAATAATGAAGTAGTATATAATAGTAAACCTATAAACAGATACAAAAAAAACAGTGCCTTGAACAAAAGTTCTGAATCTGGAGAAAAAATAAAAGAACTGAGTGCGCTTAAAGAAAAAATTAACTCTATTCGAAATTGCGATTTAAAAAAAAATGCTACAAATTTGGTATTTTCTGATGGAAATCCTTTTGCAAAAATAATGATAGTAGGTGAAGGTCCTGGTGCAAATGAGGACAAAGAAGGGAAACCTTTCGTTGGTAGGGCCGGAAAACTTCTTGATAAAATGCTTGAAGCCATCAAGCTCAACAGAAAAAATGTATATATTTCAAATGTAGTAAATTTTAGACCTCCAATGAATAGAAAACCAACGGATGATGAAATAAAAAGATATCTTCCCTTTCTTGTTAAACATGTAGAATTGATTAACCCCAAAATTTTATTGTTGCTTGGTAGTACTGCGCTGAATGCGCTTATAGGCAACGAAGTAGTAATTTCTAAGGCCAGGGGAAAATGGGTAAGTAAAAAAATCGGTAATGCCAACCCGGAAATAATTGCTTCATTCCATCCTGCTTTTCTAATGAGACAGCCAGATCAAAAAAAATATGCCTGGGAAGATTTAAAAATGATCAGAAAGAAAATGTCTGCATTAAAAATAAAATTAAATGGTTGATAAAATTCTTGCAGGCATAGATGAAGTTGGAAGGGGCTGTTTAGCAGGTCCTGTTGTTTCGTGTGCACTTATTTTAAAAAAAAATATCAATAAAAAATTTCTAAAAGATTCAAAAACTATACGGTTTAAAGATAGAATAGAAATTGCAGAACACATAAAAAAAAATTCCTGGTATGCTATTGGCTCAGCATCTGTAAATGAAATAGACAAATATAATATTTTTAATGCTACATTGCTTTCAATGGAAAGAGCTGTAAAAAAATTAAAAAAAAAACCTCACCTTTTTTTAGTTGACGGAACTCATGCCCCAAAAAAATTAAAGAATTCTAAAACAGTAGTCAAAGGGGATCAAAAAATTAAGTGCATTTCTGCAGCCTCTATTGTGGCAAAAGTTTATAGAGATCTTTACATGATAAAATTAGGAAACAAATTTCCACAATACAAATGGCACAAAAATTTTGGTTATGGTACTTGGCAACATCTGGGGGCCTTAAAAAAATTTGGAGTTACAGACTACCATAGAAAAAGTTATAGACCCGTACACAACATCTTGTCCAAATAGGAATCTTCGGCACATTATAGACTCAATTTTTTTAAAAAAAAATTTGACGGTGGATTCAATTTCGGGTTGAATTCAATAATGTTAAAATTTTCTAACAAGATTGTGAACGGAAATTCTTTAGAAGTATTAAAAAAGATTCCAGACAAAACATTCGATCTAGTTTTTGCTGACCCTCCTTACAACATGCAGATTGGAGAAAAATTAAAAAGACCTGACGACAGCAAAGTGAATGGAGTTAATGATAAATGGGATCAATTTTTAAACTTTAAGCACTACGATGACTTCTGCAAAGATTGGTTAAGAGAATGCAAAAGAGTTTTAAAAGACAATGGTAGCATTTGGGTCATCGGTACTTATCACAATATTTTTAGACTAGGCTATCATTTACAAAATTTAAATTACTGGATATTAAATGATGTTATTTGGAGAAAGAACAATCCAATGCCAAACTTTAAAGGAACACGATTTACTAATGCGCATGAAACTTTGATTTGGGCTTCAAAAAATAAAAATTCTAAATACACATTCAACTATCAGTCACTTAAATGTTTAAATGATGACTTGCAAATGAGATCGGATTGGACTTTCCCTATTTGTAACGGAAAAGAGAGGTTAAAAAAGAATGGAAAAAAAGTTCATTCAACACAAAAACCCGAGGCTTTACTACATAGAATTATATTAGCAACAACACAAAAAGGTGATTCAATATTTGATCCCTTTTTGGGCACAGGAACTACTGCGGTTGTTGCAAAAAAATTAGGTAGACAATATTTTGGTATAGAACAAGATAAAAAATATTTCACGGCCGCATATCAAAGAATAAATAAAACAAATGTTATACAAGATAATTATCTAGATACACTTCAAAATAATAAATCTAAACCAAGAGTACCTTTTGGTTCTTTAATTGAAATGGGGCTGATTAAGCCAGGAACATTATTATTTGATCAAAAAAAGAAATACAATGCGAAGATCATGATTGATGGCAGTTTAAAATACCAACAAACTGAAGGTTCAATCCACAAGGTTGCGGCAAAGATAATAGGAGCAGAAAGTTGTAACGGTTGGACTTACTGGCACTATCAGTCAGGTAATAATTTAAAGCCGATTGATGAGTTAAGAGAAAGATTAAGGCCCGCTTCCTAGATTGTCTGATAAATATTCCCCAAATATTTATCTAAAAATTTTCCACTTTTTGTAACCTTTTTTAGCATAAAATTTCTAGCTTGAATCATCAAAGGGTTTGATAAATGAAAAGAAAAATAATTTAATTGAGATCTGGTATTGATCAGCCTGGTTCTTTCTAGTCTTTTTTTAAAATAAAGACTCTGTATCTCTTTTGTATCTTGAGTTAGTAAATTAAATAATTCATTTGCCCCTTCAATAGATTGTGATGCGCCCTGGGCCATTGTTGGAGGAAATGTGTAAAAAGCATCTCCTAAATAAAACAAATTGTTATAAAATGATTTTGAGGGTTTTTTTGTTATGTAAACTGGCCATGACTCTAGATGATCTTCAAATAAGTTTTCTAAATTTTCATTTTGAGAAAATATTTCTTTTTTAATTATCGAACGTATATCTTTATTGTGGAATAACTTTTGTCTTAGAGTACATACTAAATTAAGTTCATTTTTTTTATTTATTGGATAAATAACTATGTGTGCATTCGGGAGCATTATTAATGAAATATTTTTATTTTCATAATTAAACTTTTCCGGGGATTTAACTATTGTTCTAACTGCAATTGATCCATTGTAAATAGGTTTGATAGCCTTGTTTTCAATTATTGATTTTGTTTTTGAAAAAACGCCGTCCGAAACAATTACAAAATCTACCAGATCATTGGTACTGTCAGTAAAATTAATTAATAGTTTTTCTTTAATTTTTGAAACTTTTTTAACTTCTTTTCCAAATCTAATATTATTTAAAAACAAGCTTTCCTTTAAAAATTCAATTAATGTGGATCTTCTTAAGGTAGTATATTTAATTGTGTCTGTATTAAATCTAGTTAAATCTAAATCGCAAATTTTATTATTATCAATAGAATAGAAATTTAATTTTGAAGGATTAAAAAAATCCTTACTGTCTATATTAGAGAATCCTATTTTATTTAAAATAGAAACACTGTTGGGAGCCAATTGTATTCCATAACCCTCTTCGAGACTCAATGTTTTTTCTCTTTCATAAACCACCACCTTAAAATCAGAATTTTTTTTGAATAGATTTGCAACGGTTAAACCAGCAATACCAGATCCTATTATCGCAACTTTTCTTTTCATTAGTATAAATTTTCTACCTGTCTAAATATTTTTTTGGTAAATGTCGGTATAAATTCTTTATTATTATATAAAGAATACCAATTTAAGTTTTTGGGGATTTTATTTGAAAATTTATAATACAAATCAATATCTAGTTTTTTATTTGAAATAGAATTTTTATAATTGCACAAAAAATTCCAATTTTTAAATTTATTTTTGTTTAATTTTTCCTTTACTATTGGCAGATTATATTCTTGTAGAAATCCTAAATTATTTTTTTTTGTCAAGCCAATTTGCTTTCTTTTGTTTAGATAACAAAAAATATTATAGCTTTTTTTATTTGTTTTAATTGTTTCGGTTAATTTCACATTTTTATCAGATTTGTAAAATTTACAAATTTTATTAATAGGACAAATACTGCAGTAAGGTTCTTTGGGTTTGCAAATTAAAGCACCAAACTCCATCATAGCCTCTGCAAAATCTGAATTCCTTTTTAAATAAAATAGCTTTTTTTTATTTTTCTCAATAATGCTGACAAAATCTAGTTTTTTTTCGTGTTTATTGAGTATTCTAGAAAAAACTCTTTTGACATTACCGTCTAAGGCTAATCTAGGTTGATTATAGATCAAGGCTAACAATATATTTCCGGTATAGTCTCCTATTCCTGGAAGTTTTTTAATATCGGGTAAAGTGTTGGGTAATATAGATTTTTTTTGGTTAACAATAATTTTTGTTGTGGCAATTAAGTTTCTAGCTCTTCTGTAATAACCCAACCCCTCCCAAAGTTTCAAAACTCTTCTTTCGCTGGTTGTAGAAAGTTTTTTTAAAGTCTTAATTTCTTTTGTAAATCTTTTAAAATAGGGAATCACGGTTTTTACCTGAGTTTGTTGCAACATGAATTCACTCAATAGTCTGTAATAAAGCTTTTGGGATGAATTAAACGACAAGCGCCAAGGCAAAGTACGTCTATTATTATCATACCAAGTGATTATTTTTTTTGATAAATTAGTCCCAATATGCATCATAAAAAAAATCATATTAATAAAACACGTCGCCCTATTCAAGGACTTAGGTCTATTTCAAAATCCCTTCCATATGGCTTAAAAACAATTTTAAAAAAAGGTGGACACAACTATTCCTCGATAATTAACAATTGGTCCGATTTGGTTGGGAAAAAAATTGCAAACGTCTGTTACCCTAAATCTATTAAAACTGGAAGAGAATTAAAAGACGGTACACTGTTATTAAATGTCGCTCATGGTGATCAAATTTTAGTAGAGTATAGCAAAAAAGAAATAATAGACAAAATAAATGTTTTTTTTGGATATCGATTCATAAAAGAAATAAGACTTGTTCTTATCAAAGAAAAAGTTGATCCACAAAAAAAACATTATTTAAACAAAAATAAAAACTTAAAGTATCATAAAAAAATAGAGACAATTGAAAACTCTCAATTAAAAAAAAAGCTGGGAAAATTAATTGATGTTTTTAATAACAAAAAAGTTTAAATGATAAAGAAAATCCAAATTTATTATATCATTTTTTTTGTCACTGCATTTTTGTCTTTAAGCATTAATAGTAATTCTTCAGAAAATAGTAGTTTAATTTCTATAGGCAGTAAAAATGCAAAAATAACAGTCAAAGTTTTTTCCTCCCTTACGTGCCCTCATTGTGCAGATTTTCATAAAAAAATTTTCTACAAATTAGAGAAGGAGTTTATCAAAACGGATATAGTAAAATTTGAACATCATGGTTTCCCTTTGGATTTGGCAGCATTAAATGCGGAAAAAATATTAAGATGTTCAGACAATATCAAAAAAAGGTTGAGTTTTTTAAATGAGATCTATGAAAAACAAGATACTTGGGCAGTTGGCCAGGATATTAACAGCATTAATTCTAAATTAATGAAAATGGCAAAGAATTATGATTTGAATGATGATAGGATAAAAAGTTGTCTAAATAACGAAAAAATGGAAGACAAAATTCTAAATGATAGAATAACCAGCAACAAAAAATACTCGATTACTGCAACACCAACTATTTTAATAAACGAAGAGAAGTATGAAGGAGAACACAACTACGAAACTTTTAGAAAAGCAATTAAAAAATTGCTATAGAAATGAACTTTAAAAAATTAGAATTAACGGGTTTTAAATCTTTTTTTGATAAAACTACTTTTTTTATAGAAAAAGGGTTGACAGGAATAGTTGGTCCAAACGGTTGCGGAAAGTCAAATATAGTTGAATCATTAAGATGGTGTATGGGAGAAACTTCTGCAAAAAGTATGAGGGGTTCTGGTATGGAAGATATAATATTCTCAGGTACCTCAAATAAACCACCCAAGAATATTGCTGAAGTAGCCATAACTATAGATAATTCTAAAAAAGAGGGACAAGGTAGATATATTGAACTAGATGAAATTCTAATTAAACGTCGTATCGAAAGAGAAAAAGGATCAAAATATTCTATTAATGAAAAAGAAGTCAGAGCGAAAGATGTACAAACCTTTTTTGCTGATTTGTCGACTGGCGCTCATTCTCCTTCAATAATTAGCCAAGGAAGAATAGGAATGATTGTTACAGCTAAGCCAACAGAAAGAAAATCGGTTTTGGAGGAAGCCGCGGGTATTTCTGGAATACACCTAAGAAGGCATGAAGCGGAAACAAGATTAAATGCTGCAGAAAATAATCTTAAGAGAGCAGATGAACTTAAAAAACAGCAAGAAAAACAATTAGAAAATTTAAAGAAACAAGCTGAGGAAGCAACAAAATATAGAAAAATTTCAGAAAAAATTAAATCAGTAGAAGCAGGTCTTTATTTTTTAAAACTTCAAGATATAGAAAAAGAAACAAGCAAAGTTAGGGAAAAGCTAAAAAAATCTGAAGAAGAAATAGATTTAGTAAAAAAGGATATAACGCATAGTAATAGTTTAATAGAAGGTGAAAATAAAAAACTACAGCCCTTAAGAGATAAAAAAATTGAAAATCTTTCCAAACTTCAGAAAATAAATCTAGAAATCACAAACTTGAATGAGCAAGAAAAAAGAGTGAAAGATTTAAATGTAAAACTTTTAAATAACTTAAAAGTTATCCAGTCTGATATGGAAAGAGAGAAAAGCATATCTCTGGATGCCTCATTAAATGAAAAGAGAATATTGGAAGAAAAAAATGAATTGCTAAAAACTGAAAAGCAGCTATCAGATATTGAGAAAAAATCTGAGATAGAGCTTGATGTCTCAAAAAGTGATTTAAAAGACCAACAAATCAAACTTGACAATTTCTTTCAAAAAAAATTAGATACTATTGATATAGAAGGACAGTTAAAAATTTTGAAAGAATTTGAAAGAATAAATGATGCAACAATAAAAAATCTGATGGAAGATAATATTGACGAAGCAAATAAAAATCTTAATAAACTAAACCTTCTTTTAAAAAATCAAATAGACAATATCCAAGACGTTAACAGAAATGAACTAACGGTTAACCTTAAAGATCTGGTTGAGAATGTTACTAGGTACCAAGAAAAATATGCTACTTCATTTGGAAAAAATCAAACTATCAGGGGAGACTCTATTAAAAGAAAAGAGAGAATCAAAAGTATAGACCAAGAACTTGAGAACTGGAAAGACCTTAAACTAAATTCAGAAAAAATGATTTTAGAATTAAAAGAACGAATTAAAAAATTAGAACTAGAAATAGAGGAAAATCAAAAAAATCCAGAACAAATTGCTATTAGCAAGGGACAAAATATTCAAAACTTAGAAAATACAAAAAAACAAAATGAAGAATTAGAGAAAGAAATTGAAAATGCTGAGGCAGAATTTAATTCTATTAATAAAAATTTAAAAACAATACAGGAAAAATTTACAATTGTGAGGGAAAACAAAGCAAGACTTGAGGCAACTATAGACGGTATAGAACAGAGAAAAATGGATTTGATTTATTTAATTAAAAACGAATTAAAGATAGAAAATGTTAATAATTTATTATCATTTTCAGATTTGACCAATATTGAGCAAATGCCGTCAGTAGAGGAACAAGAAACAAAATTATTGGAAATAAAAAAAGATAGGGAATCGCTGGGCTCTGTTAACCTGAGGGCAGATGTTGAAACAGAAAAATTTAGAACTACAATAAAAAAAATGGAAGAAGATCGGGCAGACCTTGTATCTGCAATTGTAAAATTAAAAACAAGCATCAACCAATTAAACCAAAAGGGACGTGAAAGGCTTTTGGAAGCCTTTAATAAAGTTAATAGAAAATTTAATGAAGTTTTCACTAAGCTTTTTAATGGTGGAAATGCGAAACTTGAATTGGTCGACTCTGATGACCCTCTGGAAGCTGGTTTGGAAATGCTGGTCTCGCCTCCTGGAAAAAGATTACAATCAATTACCCTTCTGTCTGGTGGAGAACAAGCGTTGACCGCTATTTCTTTAATCTTTGCAATTTTTTTAACAAATCCATCGCCTATTTGTATTCTGGACGAGGTTGACGCTCCATTAGATGATGCAAACGTCACCAGATTCTGCTCTTTGTTAGATCAGCTTGTTTCGATAACTGAAACCAAATTTGTAATTATTACACACCATGCACTAACTATGTCTAAAATGAACAGATTGTACGGGGTCACAATGCCGGAGAAAGGTATAAGCAGACTTGTGGCTGTAGATTTACAAAAGGCAGAAGAATTAGTTGCTTAAATGTTGAATGAGTGATTTGGAAGATTTTAAAACTCGCCTTAAAATTGCAAAATCAAAATTGCAAAATCAAAACTTAGAAAAAAGTGAAAAAAAAGGCGCTTTTATGGGAAATGCTTTCAAGCTTGGTACAGAACTTGTTGCGGCAGTGGCAGTTGGGACAATTATTGGGTTTATTTTGGATAACTGGTTTGATACTAAACCAATATTAATTATTGTTTTTTTTCTTTTTGGGGCTGCAGCTGGAATTTTAAATGTTTTTAAGGCCGCAAAAAAAATGCAGAAAGATGGAGATTAAGTTATGGCAAATCCAATGCACCAATTTGAAGTATACCGAATTGGACCAAAAGTGGAAATTTCTGGGATAGATCTTTCTTTTACAAATGCAAGTCTTTTTATGTTTGTGAGCGGCATATTAATTACATTGTTTTTGCTGTTTGGAACAAGAGAAAAAAAATTAATACCTGGCAAAATACAATTGATATCAGAAATGTTATATAACTTTATAGCAAAAATGATTAGCGATACTGCTGGCAAAAAAGCCAAGCCCTATTTTCCATTTATTTTTAGTTTGTTTATTTTTGTTCTGTTCTGCAACATGGTTGGTATGTTGCCCTACTCTTTTACGGTAACTAGCCACATAATTGTAACATTAACTTTTGCAATATTTATTTTTGTAGGAGTTACAATTTTGGGTTTTATTATACATGGTTTTAAATATTTAAAAATATTTGTACCAAGTGGCGTTCCTATAGTTTTGCTACCAATTATATCTATAATTGAAATTATTTCTTATTTAAGCAGGCCTGTTAGTTTGTCGGTAAGGTTATTTGCTAATATGATGGCTGGCCATACAATGCTTAAGGTATTCGGTGGATTTGTGATTAGTTTAGGTTTGGTTGGAGGTTGGCTGCCTTTAAGCTTTTCGGTTGCACTTACTGGCTTAGAAATTTTAGTGGCTTTCTTACAAGCTTATGTTTTTGCAATTTTAACATGCATATATTTAAATGATGCATTAAATTTACATCACTAACAAAAAAAGGAGGAAAAAATGGAACTAGAAGCAGCAAAAATGATTGGCGCAGGATTAGCCGCAATTGCTTTAGCTGGAGCTGGTGTTGGAATTGGATTGATATTTGGAAATTATCTATCCGGCGCAATGCGAAATCCGTCTGCAGCTCAAAAACAATTCCCTAATTTACTTTTGGGTTTTGCTTTAGCTGAAGCTACAGGTCTTTTTGGATTAGTTGTAGCTCTTATAATACTTTTTGCTTTTTAATTTTAATTATTAATTGAAAAGTATGAAAAAGTTTTTAATTGCTTTAATTTTCTTTTGGATTCTAAAAACGAATCTTTTTGGAGCTGAGGCTGGTATGCCTCAGCTTGACCCAAAGTATTGGTTTTCTCAAGCTTTCTGGCTAATTATTGTCTTCACATCAATCTATTTGTTGGTAGCTAAAATTTTTATCCCGAAAATTAAAAGCAGTATTGATCTGAGAGAAGATAAAATAAGAAAAGACCTGGAAGAAGCAAAAAACTTCAAGGAAGAGGCGGAAAAAAAACTCAAGGTATATAATGATCTAATCTCTTCAGGAAAAAAAGATGTAAAAAAAATAATTTCCAAAAATAGACAAAAATTAAATGAAGACATGCAAACAAAAAGGAAAAAAATTCAAAAAGAAATTGAAAAAGAAACCCATGATGCAGAACAAGAAATTCATAAATTCAAAACCGAATCTGTAAGTAAGATGGGTGCAATTTCTGAAGAGATCGCTTCAAATTTACTTAAGGATATTCTTGGAGAAGATGTAAACAAAAGTAGTATTAAAGCAACGGTCTCCGAAATGACAAAGGAGTACAAAATTAAAAGAACATGATTATTGATGCTACATTTTGGGTTGCCATTTCATTTCTAATCTTTGTTGGAATACTTTTTTACTTTAAAGTTCCTCAAAAAATTGATCAGTCTTTAAATGAAAGTATAAAAAAAATTAAAGAAGAGATAGATAATGCAGAAAAATTAAAAGATGAGTCTAAAAACATATTAAGTGAGTATGAGACCAAAGTAAGTAAGTCAAAAGAAGAAATAAAAAATCTAATTCAAGCAGCTAAAAATGAAGCGGAAAAAAATGTAATTAAAACAAACGAAGAGTTTCACAAAATTATTGAAAATAGAAAAAAAACTGCAGAGGAAAAGATTGTACAAATGAAAACACAGGCTATAAAAGATGTGAGAAATTCTTCGATTGAGATAGCTGTTCGCTCTGTTGAAAAAATCATTAAAAATTCAATTGATAAGAAAAAACTAGATAAA
>CEUZ01011057.1_pt1 | contig 16796 bp, 20 predicted proteins | sample 361511 | NCBI WGS metagenome assembly CEUZ01 (sample SAMEA2622822, study PRJEB7988) | marine metagenome | biome: marine biome (ENVO:00000447); feature: surface water layer (ENVO:00002042); material: "saline water (ENVO:00002010), including plankton (ENVO:xxxxxxxx)" | depth 5 m
AAAAAAAATTAAACCAACAATCTCAGCATTGGGAAAAAAAATTTTCAAGTAAGCCTGAGATGTTTGGTCTAAACCCAAGTATTTCAGCAAAAAAAGCATTAAAATTATTTCAAGAAAAAAAAATAAAAAAAATAGTTGAGATCGGTGCGGGTTTAGGAAGGGATACAATATTTTTTGCAAAAAATTCAATTCACACTACTGCATTAGATTACAGTCCTTCAGGAATTAAAATAATTAATAAAAAAACAAACAAAAATAATTTGAAGAATTATGTATCAACAAAATTATTTGATATAAGACAAAAACTTCCCTTCAAGGATAATTCGGTTGAAGCGTGTTATTCACATATGCTTTATTGTATGGCTTTAACAAATAAAGATTTAAAAAAATTAAATAATGAAATTTATAGAATTTTAAAACCAAATGGTTTTAATATTTATACAGTAAGACATGAAAACGATGGGGATTTTAAAAAAGGAATACACAGAGGTGAAAGTCTTTATGAAAACGACGGTTTTATTGTTCATTTTTTTTCAGAGAAAAAGGTAAATTATCTATTAGATGGATTTAAAAATATTAATTTAGAAAAATTTGAAGAAGGTGATTTTCCTAGAAGATTATTTTTTGTTATAAATAAAAAAATCTAACAAATAAATGTAACTAAATTGAAGATTTAATAGCTTTATAAATTGCATCTCTACTTGTTTCTCCAATGCTTCTATAAACTTCTATATTATCTTTAAAAATTAAAAGTGTTGTTTGATATTTCACATTTAGTAAATTAGAAATTTCTTTATTTGTTACATCAAATGAAAAATATTCAATATTATCAAATTCATTTTTAGCTTTATTTAAAACTTTCATTTGACTCGCACAAGATGAGCAATATTTAATCCAGGAACTAACTACTACAACTTTTCCGTTTGATTGTGCCTTATTAAACAACTCTTGAGTAAAGTTTGTTTTTTTTTCTACTGCGTTCGCATTAAAAGCAAATAAACAAAAAATAAATATTAAAATTTTTTTCATAAAACTTTATACAACAAATATTAGAAACCAATAAGAAGCTAATCCTGAAAAAATTGTCGCAATTATATTTCTACTTAAAATTCCAACTGCCATTGCTATAATTGCTGCTAATATTTTTGGATTATTTTCTAGATGTATAAATCCAAAATTATCAAGGAATATAGCTGGAAATATTATTGCAGGAAAGATTGCTGAAGGGACATAAGATAAAACTTCTCTGATTCTATCATCAAACATTTCCTTTTTAAGAAGTGCTATCATTGAAAATCTTGTCAAAAAAGTTATCAAACCACAATATATAATTAATGCCCAATCACTCATGTTTTTTTATTATTTTTGTTAAAATTATTGCGGTCAATAACCCTCCCAAAGCTGCTATAATCGCATAAGCTTTATAAGGAATATAATTATATCCTAATGTAGCAATCAAGCCTGAAACTATAATTACTATTACATTAATTATTTTTCTGAAATCATTCACTATCAATGCTAAAAAAGTTAATGGTACTGCAAAACTTAAACCAAGTTTTTCTGGAATTGCTGAACCTAATATAATTCCTAAGAATGTTGTGGTTTGCCAGATTACCCAACAAGTAACTCCTCCACCAATTAAATGAAAATATTTATTTTTATTGTTATTTTTCTTAAAATACTCATTTGACCTAGCAAAAGCCTGGTCAATTAAAAAGTATGAAATAATAATCTTCCAAATTAATTTTAAATCAGAAACGTGCTCTGAAACAACTGCTCCATAAAGCAAGTGTCTTGAATTCACTGCTCCAACAGAACTTATAATTACTAAGGACGATGCTCCTCCAGAAAATAATTGCAAAAGAACTATTTGAGAAGCTCCTCCAAAAATTATTAGCGACATGCCCATAGTTGCTAATGGACTAAAGCCAATATCGATTGCTAAAATACCGAATATTAGACCAAATGGCACCACTGGTATCATTAATGGACTAACATCAATAATACCTTGTAAAAAAATTTTATAATTACTTTTCATTTTTTTTAAGACTTTTTATTAGAAGCAAACTATATGATCAATATGAATTGGTCTTTTTATTCCAAATTTTTCGTCTACTTCGTGTTGATGAATATGATGGGAATGCACAAAGACAGGAATTAATGTATTACTTGGCGTTTTGAGAGTATAAATAAAATTTGTTCCTCTAAACTTTCTATCAACAACTTCTAATTTAAGATTACTTTTATCATCATGTTCTAAATCTTCAGGCTGAAGTAATAATTGAACATTTGTCCCTTTAGGATATTTCTTTATAAAATTTCCTTCAATGGTTCCCAAATCCCAATTTTCTAAAGTATTTTCTCCAGTTACTTTAGCAGGGATTAATATTCCTCTATTTAAAAAATTAACAACTTCAACAGAATTTGGAAAATGATAAACTTTATATGGATCATCAAATTGTTTAAGCTCGTGATCTAAAATTATTCCACATTTTGATCCCAAATAAAACGCTTCGTAAGAGTCATGTGTAACAATTATCGTAGAAATCTTAAGTTTCTTTAATATTTTTCTTAATCTCACTTGAATTTCTTCTTTAAAACTTTGATCAACGTTTGATAATGGCTCGTCTAATAATAGAAGATCTGGTTGAGTGATTAAAGATCTAGCTAGGGAAGCTCTTTGTGCTTCTCCAGCACTAATTTGATGTGGATATTTATTTAGAATATGAAAAATATCTAATAGACCTACTATTTCTTTAAGACTTATTTTTTTTTCTTTTTTCTCTTTATTTCTTTCAGCGCCTAACAATATATTTTTTTCAACAGTATAATGAGGAAAAAGACTGTTATCTTGAAAAGCAAGAGATATATTTCGTTCCTCGGGCTCTATATTAATATTTTTAGAAGATAAAATTTTTCCATTTAACTCTATTGATCCATCATCAATTTTTTCCAGCCCTGCTATTGTTCTTAATATTGTAGTTTTTCCAATTCCCGATGGGCCTAAAAGACAAATAACATCTCCCTCATTTTTAATAGAAAAAGATACATTTTTTACTTTAGTTTTACCGCCAACACTAAAGTCTACATTTTTTACTTCAAAAAAATTTTTACTCATCTGCATCTCTTAAAATATACTTTGAAGTGATTATAATGAAGAAACTTGCAATTAAAATTAAAAATAACGATGGTACAGCAGCAGCTTCTAATAGGTCTTCAGATGCCGATATATATGCTGTTGTTGCAAAAGTTTCAAAATTAAAAGGTCTTAAAATTAAAGTAATAGGTAATTCTCTTATAATTTCTAATGAAATTAAAATTACAATAAATAAAAGAGAATTTCTCAAAAAAGGAATATGAATATTCATAAAAGTTTTTCTTTTAGAATACCCTAACAAATAGGCACTTTCATCAACTGAAATATTAATTTTTTCATAACCCGATTTAATTCCATTAAAAGCTAAAGAGTAAAATCTTACAAAATAAACTAAAACTAAGCCGAGAACTGAACCAATAAATAATTTTTTTATAGAAAAAAAACCTAATGACTTAATTATATTTTCATCAAACCATGCTATAAATGTAATAAAAGCTATTGCTAAAATTACACCGGGTATTGCATAACCAGAAATAGATAGTGTAGACAAAAGATTTAAAGTTTTATTATTTGAAACTCTATTTCCATAATTTGATATTAATGAAAAAATTATTAAAACTAAGCTTGATAAAGATACCAAGTAAAGAGTATTTATTAAAAGATTAACAATTTGTAAATCTAATAAATTTTCAGGAAATTTAATTGTCCAATACAACATTTGACTTAATGGAAATAAAAAACTAAAGAAAAATAATAAAAAACAAAATATAAATGCAAAAGTAGATTTGGGGCCAGAAAGTTTTATTTTTTCTTTTTGTTTAAATCCACCTCGTGCATTGAAATGATACTTTGCATTTTTTCTTGAAAAATTTTCTAAAATAAATACAGCAAATATAAACAACAAAAGAAAAAAAGATATTCTATTAGCAAAAGCTAAATCATCAAAAGTAATCCATGAATTGTAGATTCCTGTTGTTAAAGTATTTATTGAAAAAAAGTCAACTGCTCCAAATTCTGCTAGAGTTTCCATTGCAACTAACGATAATCCAGCAACAATTGCTGGACGAGCAGCTGGTAAAATAATCTTATAAAATGATTTAAATTTTGAAAAACCTAGATTCTTACCTAATTCAATCAAATTTTGTGATTGATACAAAAATGAAGCTCTAGCAAGAATATATACGTAAGCATATAAAGAAAAAGATATCGATAAAATTGCTCCAAACATACCATCAAACTTAGGAATATTTTTATTGTAATTTGCTTCTCCAAACAAATTTTTTAAAATTGTATACGCGGTACCATAATTTTCAAAAAATGCTGTCAGAGAATAGGCGTAAATATACGGCGGAACAGCAAAAGATAGTATTAGAGCCCATTTAAAAAAATTACTTAATGGAAATTCATAAAATGATACAAGATAAGCTGACCCTGTACCTAAAATAAAAGTTAATATAAGAACACATAACAATAAAATTGATGAATTGAAAATATATTCAAATAAGAAAGTATTTTTCAAAAGTTCATAATAATTTGAAGTATTGTCAAAAAAACTAGTGAAAACTGTTATAATTGGAATAATTACAAATATAGAAACTAACAATGACGAAATAAACCAAATATTTATAAATTTAAACATGTTGGTGACTTATATAGTAATATAACTTTTAAAAATAGATTTACTCACTACCATGAAGATATTCTAAGCATTTTTCTGGCATAGTCTCTTCGTATGGGTCATTGTCAGATCCATCATTATTAATACCTGGTTCTTCCCACCATTTTTCGACGATTCCGTCAGTAATAACTGCCATATATCTCCAGCTTCTATTACCAAATCCTTTATCCTCTTTTGAAATTAACATTCCCATTTGTTTTGTAAAAAATCCATTTCCATCTGGAATTAACTTCACATTTTTAATTTGCATTTTATTTGACCAGGCATTCATCACATAAGCATCATTAACTGAACAACAGTAAATTTCTTCAATTCCTAAATTTTTAAATTTTTCAAAATTTTCCTCAAAACCAGGTAATTGTTTTGATGAACATGTTGGTGTAAATGCGCCTGGTAAACTGAATACCACTACTCTTTTACCCTTAAAAAAATCATCCGTACTTTTAGTAACCCATTTTCCACCAACAGCACATTCATTTAAATTTTCAGCTTTATCGCCTTCTCTCATTTTAAAAAAAACTTTTTCTAATTTAAATCCTTCTCTCATATTATCATTAATTAATTTTTTAAAACTTTCTACCTTAGGTATTTAAAGTGCTCATAAACAAGGAGGTAGGGTAAAATACCTTTTGAAAGATTATGAGCACTAGTGTCATTAAAAGAAAATTTAAGTACTAAAGGGGGAAAGGATATGTGATACCTCGTCTTCTTTAATATCTGATAATTTTCTATTATTTATTTTTTTGTTGATCTTTTTACACTCTGCAGCACATGGATCACAAGCTTTCTGAAGATGTTGTAACCCATATACCTCAGAAGAATTATTTAAATCAACATTAAATAAATTCTTTTTTTTCATTTACTTCCAACCAGCTGCAGTCATTACTTCTAATGCATCTGCCTGTTTAGCTCCATAACTAGAAACTTTAGTTTTTAGATCTTGTTTAAAATCTAATCCTAAATTGTTAACTACTAATGGATTTGGTGAAACTCCATCAATCATCGGAAACTCAAAAGTATTATTTGTAAAGTGTTCTTGAGCTTCTGGTGTTAATAAGAATTCAACAAGTTTAATAGCATTAGCCTTATTAGGCGCACCCTTTACCATTGCGGCACAACTGATGTTCATGTGTGTTCCTCTATCATTTTGGTTAGGGAAAAAAGCTTTAACTTTTTTAGCTGCTTCCTGTTGTTCAGCACCTTTTTTACCAGATAACATAAGTGCTAAATAGTAAGTGTTGGCTACAGCAATATCAGCTTCACCTGCTGCAACTGCCATAATTTGTGCTCTATCATTACCTTTAGGTGTTCTTGCCATATTAGCAACAACGCCTTTAGCCCATTCAGCTGTGGCTGCTTTTCCATTATTTTTTACCAAAGAAGCTACAAGTGATTTGTTATAAATGTTACTTGATTTTCTAATTACTAATCTACCTTTCCATTTTGGATCAGCTAAACTTTCATAAGTTAAACCTGATAATTCAGCACCACTTACTCTTTCTGGAGCGTAGTAAACTATTCTTGCTCTTTTAGCTACTCCAACCCAGTGTGACGTTCTAAAGTTTGCTGGAACAGCCGCTTTAATTGCCGCTGAAGTTAATCCACCTTGTGTCATTCCTTTTGCTTTGAATGCACCACATCTTCCGGCATCTGCCGTAATATAAAGATCTGCAGTTCCATCTGCACCCTCTTTAATCATTCTCTTTTCAAGGGCTCCAGCTTTTCCGTTTATTAAATTAACTTTAATTCCAGTTTTATTTGTAAATTTTGAATAAAGTTCAGCATCTGCTTTATAGTGCCTAGCATTAAACACGTTCACTTGGTTTGCGTGTCCATCTGCTAAGACAGATGACGCAAAACCTGAAATAAAAGTAATTAATAAGTATATTATTCCTATTTTTCTCATTACTACTCCTAATTGTTATATATAGTTGAGAATGAGAATTATTCTTAATGATAATGATTATCAATCGCACAGATTGACGCAGTTTTCGCTACTTTTAGGTTTAAATATAGGCTTTTTAGGTAAGTATTAGAATGAGTAAATGGCTCATAAAAGACATGAAAACCATGAAGGCTATAAAAAAATTACAATACATTAAAGAAACAGTTCTATTTCTAATTCTTCTTTTTCTTACAAATGGTTTATCGTCAAGATCTGATACATCTCTTTTGCCCACAACATGGTAATCATATGTCCAACGCCAAATAGAGTTACCAAAACGTGCATCTGTATTGTTGTAATAAACAATCCAAGCGACAATATATTTATGAGAAATATATAGAATAATTAAAAGTAATAAACTTATAATCATTAAATATTAAAGCATATTTGCTAAATGTATTCAAATTATAATATTTGATGAAATTTCAAGAAAGTTTTACCATAAATAATTTTAAAAATTATTTAATTAAAATTGCTCAGATTCAGTTGAGTCCTTCATTGCATTAGTAGAACTTTTTCCATCACTTATTGTGTTAGAAACTGCATCAAAATAAGATGTACCAACTTCTCTTTGATGTTTAACACTTGTATATCCATCTTTCTCTCTTGCAAATTCTAATTCTTGAATTTTAGAATATGCTGACATACCTTCATTTTTATACTTTTTTGCAAGCTCAAATACTGCAATATTTTGTGTATGAAAACCGGCTAAAGTGATAAATTGAAACTTATAGCCCATCTCACTAATTTTTTGCTGAAATGTTGCTATCTCAGAATCTGATAAATGTTTTTTCCAATTAAATGAAGGAGAGCAATTATATGCAAGCAGTTTACCAGGAAATTTTTTATGTATTGCGTCTGCAAATTTTTTAGCTTCCTCTAAGTTAGGTGTAGCAGTTTCGCACCAAATTAAATCTGAATATGGAGCATAAGCTAAACCTCTTGAAATCGCTTGATCAATTCCATGTTTAACATAATAAAAACCTTCTGGTGATCTTTCACCTGTTAAAAAAGGTTTGTCATTTTCGTCATGATCGTTAGTTATTAATTTAGCGGCGTTTGCGTCTGTTCTAGCAAGAATAATTAGTGGAACATCAGCAATATCTGCAGCTAATCTGGCAGCTTTTAAATTTTTTATCATAGTACTAGTTGGAACTAAAACTTTTCCACCCATATGACCGCATTTTTTTTCACTAGCCAATTGATCTTCAAAATGAACACCTGCTGCTCCAGCTTTAATAAATTTTTTTGCTAATTCAAAAACATTTAAAGGCCCACCAAAACCAGCTTCTCCGTCAGCAATAATTGGCAACATATAATCTACTCTATCTTTTGGATTCATGTCGCCGTCTTGAATTTCCATATGTTGAATTTGATCTGCTCTCATTAAAGCATTATTCATTGACTCAACTAATTTTGGTGCGCTATCGTAAGGATATAAAGATTGATCTGGATACATTTCGCCGGCACTGTTAGCATCCGCTGCCACTTGCCATCCACTCAAATAAATTGCCTTTAAACCAGCCTTAGCATGTTGAACTGCATGGTTTCCAGATAAAGATCCCAAAGTATTAATATATGATTCTGTATTTAATAGGTCCCATAATTTTTTAGATTGATGTTTGCACATAGAATACTCAATCTTAATTGAGCCTCTTAATCTTTCTACATCTTTTGATGTATAATCTCTTTTAATTCCTGCAAATCTTTTTAAGTCATATGAGATATTTTCTGCACTCATTTTATCCTTTATTGTTATGAAAATACTTTAAGTTGAACGAATTAATTTCCGTCGTTGATTTGATCAACTAAGGCTTCCATTCCACTTGAGCCCCAATCACAGTGATCATCACGCATATAAATACCTTTTAGATTGTGTCGTGATAAATCTTCTTTATTTATGATTTGTGCTTCATTTTCAGTGTTTTTTAATTTATCGTCCATGAAATTCTTATAATTTACAAGATTTACAAAATCAATAATAAATAGCTATTTTACTTGTAAATACTAATAATTTTTTGTAAATTAAAATTTACAAAATTTACAAAAATATGGAAAAAAGTAGTAATATTGGTTTCAAAATAAAGGTTTTTAGAAAAAAACTGGGTCTAAGGGCTAATAAATTGGCAGAGCAGCTTTCTATATCTCCGAGTTATTTAAATTTAATTGAGAGCGGAAAAAGAAACATTGATGCTGAACTTTTATTAAAAATTTGCCAGGAACTTAGAATCGAAATATCTGATCTAAAAAGCGAGAAAGAACTTGATCTAGAAAATTCAAAATTAGCAATTTCAAAATTTTCTCAAGGCAAAGATATTAATAAATTGGATCTTAAAATTGGTCCAAAAATAAAAGCATTTAGACGCCAACTTGGTCTTCAAGCAAATAAATTTGCCGAACAAATCAATATATCTCCAAGTTACTTAAATTTAATTGAAAGTAATAAAAGAAAAATTGATGGAAATTTACTAATAAAAATAAGCAAAGAATTAAGAGTTAATCTCTCAGATTTGACAAGTAAAAGTGACATTAATTTAGAAAATGATATTTCTGAACTTTTAGATGATCAATTATTTGAAGATTTAGACATTCTTGGTCCAGAAGTAAAAGATTTGGTTAATACAAATCCTAAAATTGCAAAAGCATTAATTAAATTAGGAGACAACTTTAAACAAAAAGACCATGAAATTATTAATAAGGTTGAAGATATCTCAGGTAAAAAAATTGATAGTAGAAAAACTGCATTTCCTGGTGAGGTCATATCAGACTTTTTACAAGATAATAAAAATTATTTTCCTAAACTTGAAAGTTTTGCAAATAAAGTTTTTGATAAAATTCAAAAGAATAATCGGACAAGATATATTGCGCTTTGTGAATATTTATTTTCAGAATATAAAATTAGAGTAAAAGATGTTATACCCGAAGAAAATAAACCATTTTCAAAAATTTTTAACAATAACAAGAAAGAACTTTTACTTAGTGACTATAATACTTTAGAAACAAAAAAACTTCATGCGGCTGCTCAAATTGCTCAGGAGGGAGCATTGAAAGAAATTAATGATTATCTATCTAAATTTAGTTTTCCCTCAGAGGAGTCAAAAAGATTAACTCAGGTTGCTCTTCTAAATTATACTGGTGCTGCTATATTAATGCCTTATAAATTGTTCCATTCTGAATGTAAAAAACTAAAATATGATTTAGAACTTTTACAAAATACTTTTGCAACTTCTTTCGAACAAGTTGCTCATAGAGTTACTTGTTTACAAGATCCTAATCTTCCAGGTATACCATTTCATATGTTAAGAGTTGATATGGCAGGAAATATTTCAAAGAGATTTTCTTTGTCTGGTATAGAAATTCCAAGATATGGTGGGGCATGTCCAAGGTGGAATGTTTATTCAGCTTTTACTAGACCAGGAGTAATTCAAGCTGCTGTGAGTAAAATGACTAATGGTGAAAAATATGTTTGTATTGCAAAAACAGTTGAAAAAGGAATTGGTAGATTTGGCAAAACAAAAAGTATTCTTTCTATTGGATTAGGTTGCGAAGCTAAATACGCAAAAGATTTTGTTTATACTGAAAATTTAAATGTAAGTGATAAAACTGCAGAGATACCTATTGGAGTATCATGTAGAACTTGTGATAGATTAGATTGTTCTCAAAGAGCTTTTCCTCCTTTACATAAAAAATTTGATGTAGATATAAATTCTAGAGGTGTTTCGGTTTATGTAAATGATAATACTAATTAATTAAGTTTTCCAATCACCTATTTTACTAAATATAAAATTTCTAAATGAAGTAATTCTTGCAGTATTTTTTAATGATTGAGGATATACAAAATGAGCCTCTGTAATTGGTCCCTCTGACTTTGGAAGAACTTTAATTACGTTAGCTGAATTTGAGACTAAATATTCAGGTAAAGCTGCTAGACCAACACCCGCTTCAACTGCTAGTAATAAACCCATGACGCTATTAACTTTCATAATTGATTTTCTTTTTTTTCCGTCTTTAATTCCAAGTTTTAGTGCCCAGTCAGGATTATAGACTGGAGATGGAGCACCTTTTCCAAAAGAGATGAATTTGTGTTTATTTAAATCCGCAATGGATTTTGGCATTCCAAATTTTTCTAAATATTTATTAGATCCATAAATATAATACTTAATATCAACTAATTTTTTTTGAATATAATTAAGCTGTTTTGGTCTTCTCATGAAAATACCTATGTCAGCTTGTCTTGTACTTAAATCCAACTCTTTATCATCAAAGATTAATTCAATTTCAATTTCTGGATTTAAATTCATGAATTCTTTAATCCTTGGCGTTAACCAGTGAGTTCCAAAGCTTCTTACCGTTGTAATTGTTAACTTTCCGCTTGGTTTATTTTTTTGATCCCCTAATGATGTTTCGACTTCCTTAAGCTTAGTAATAACATCATGAGCAGTTTTAAATACATATTCTCCATTTTCAGTTAATGTAAGTCCTCTAGCATGTCTTTCAAAAAGTTGAACTTTAAGATCTTGTTCTAATGATTGAATTTGTCTACTTATAGCTGATTGACTTAAATTTAAATTTACTGTCGCATTGGTAAAGCTACCAGCTTCTGCTACTGCATGAAAAATTTTTAATCTATCCCAATCCATTATTTATTTAAATTTATAATATATCTGCCTGAAGTTTCTCCTTTTAACATCTTAGGAAAAATATTAATTACTTCTTCTAAATTGATTTCCTTAATTGATTCTTCTAAAATTTTAAAATCAATTAATTTTCCTACTTCGTTCCATAAAAACTGTCTTCTTTTAATTGATGCTGTTACAGAATTAATTCCCCAGAGTTTTACTCCTCTTATAATAAAAGGCATTACAGTTGTATTCAACTTTATATCAGCTGCATTACCACATGCTGCTACAATACCTGCGTCTTTTGTTTGAGCTAAGATATTTTCTAATACTTTACCACCAACAGTATCAACAGCACCGTCCCAGAAACCTTTATCTAGGGGTCTTGAGTCTTTACTTAATTCACTTGTGTTAATTATATTTTTTGCACCAATAGACTTAAGATACTCTGAATTATCATCTTTACTAGTTACAGCAGTAACATTACAACCAAGCTTGTTTAATATCATAACAGCAATACTACCTACACCACCTGAAGCACCACTAACAATAACATTCTCAACTTTATCACCTAATAGTAATTCTTCTCTTGTAGCCTTAGTTGTAAAAGAACACATTAAGGCTGTTAAACCTGCAGTACCTAGAATCATTGATTGTCTTAGATCTAAATTTTTTGGTTTTTTTACTAAAAAATTTCCATCTACTTTTGCATACTGAGAATAACCACCATAAAAAATTTCTCCAACTCTCCATCCAGTTAAAATAATTTCATCACCGGGTTTAAAGTCTTTGTGCTCACTTTCTTCTACTACCCCACTAAAATCTATACCAGGAATGTGAGGGAATTCTTTTACTAATCTTGCTCCATTTTTTAAAATTAAAGCATCTTTATAATTCAACCCAGAGTATTCAACTTTAACAGTTACATCTCCATGTTTTAAAAAATTTTTTTCAACAGATTTAATCTCTCTTGTAAAACTTTCACCGTCTTGGTTAAGTAATAGAGCTTTAAATTGATTAGACACTTTATTCTTTTAATATACTAATAAATCTTAAATATCTGTTTTGATAACTAAGATCTTCTTTAAATTGACCTAGATAATAATTTGTTACTGTTGAAGCTTGTTCTTTTTTAATTCCTCGCATTGTCATACACTGGTGAGTTGAGTCAATCGTAACAGCAACTCCTTTTGCATCTAAAGACTCCATTAGTGTATTCGCTATTTGCATAGTTAATCTTTCTTGCGTTTGTAATCTTTTAGAAAAAACTTCCACAACTCTTGCTAATTTACTTAATCCCACTACTCTCTTTTTAGGGATATAAGCAACATGGGCCTTACCGATAATTGGTGCCATATGATGTTCACAGTGGCTTTGTACTGAGATATTTTTTTGTACAACCATATCATCATAACCATCCACATCACCAAAAGTTTTATCTAAAACTTGACTTGGATTTTCTTTGTATCCTTTAAAATATTCCTTAAATGCTTTTACTACTCTTTTAGGAGTTTCTATCAAACCTTCTCTACTAGGGTCCTCACCTATCCAAGTTAGAATAGTTTTGAATGCTTCTTCAGCTTCTTTATCAGAAACTTTGTTATTATTTGCTGTTTTATTATCTATATCTTTAACTAATTTCATGAAGTCAGTTTATACAGTAAATCCTTATTTTTAAAATATTTATTATATTGATTAATATGCTACATAATTACCTTATATGTTTAAAAAAAGAGAAAATATACTTGATATTGAGGAAGGGAACCTACTTTCTCCTAAGTTTGATAATGATGGATTGATTCCTGTCATTACTATGTGTTCCAAAACAAAGGATATTTTAATGCATGGTTTCATGAATGTTGAGGCTCTTAAAAAAACTATTGAAACTAAAGAAGCTCACTATTTCAGTAGATCTAGACAACAAATTTGGCATAAAGGAAAAACAAGTGGATTTACACAAAAAGTTAAAGAAATAAGAATTGATGATGATCAAGACTCAATCTGGCTAACAGTAGATATAGGCAAAGGATCTAGCTGTCATGTTGGATATAGATCTTGTTTTTATAGGTCTATTCCACTAGGGCCAATAAAAAATGGAAGAGAAATTAAAATGAAATTTGAGGAAAAAGAAAAATCTTTTGATCCAGAAGTTGTTTATAAAGGTCAACCTAATCCAACTAAAATCTGAATGACAGATAAACAGAAAAATGTTCTAGGTGAAGAGCTAGAGTTATGCTCTAATGAACCTTTAACTGGATGGTATCGTGATGGTTGTTGTAGTACAGACGAAAATGATCACGGTGTTCATACGGTATGTGCAAAAGTTACTACAGAATTTTTAGAATGGTGTAAAGAAGCTGGTAATGATTTGATTACTCCTCATCCAGAATTTGGTTTTCCAGGATTAAAGGATGGTGATGGTTGGTGTGTTTGCGCTAGCTGGTATGCTAAAGCTGTAGATGCAGGTAAAGGTTGTCCTATTTACTTAAAAAGAACACATGAAAAAACTCTGAAACTTATTCCTATCGAAATTTTAAAAAAAAATGCAATTGATATATCTTAATTAAAGATAATTAACCTTTTAAATTTTTCTTCTTATAAAATAAACAAAAAATAATGAAGTTGTCATCATAATTAATGCATAAGCTGCTGTTGGCACCATGTATGTCATATTCTGACCGAATAATTGTATTCCGACAAAAACAGCTAAAGTTCCATTTTGAAGTCCACATTCTAAAGATATACATCTTCTTTGAGCTACTCCAGTTGCAAAAAACTTAGCAACATAAAAACCTACAATCATCATTATAACATTTAAGCTGAAAGCCACTACTCCAGCTTGAGTCAAAAACATTATGATGCTATCCCATTCTTCAATGTATATGGCAATAAAAACAATTACGAACAATACAATAGATGTTTTATTAATTATTTTAATATTATTTAGAATGAAATCATCAGCAAATTTTCGTATAATCATTCCAGTTAATACAGGTAATGTTACAACAAAAAACATTTTTAACGATATTCCAAGCATTGAAATTTCTTTTTCAACATAGGTAATTTCAAATAAATCGATAGATAAAAAGACTACAAAAGGAACGGATACAATACTTATCAAACTTGAAAAAGCAGTAAGAGAAATTGAAAGTGCTACATCTCCATCTGCAAATTTTGTTAAAACATTTGATGTTACACCGCCAGGTGCAGCGGCTATTAACATTACACCTAATGCTAATTCTACTGGAGTTCTTAAAATGATTATCAATAAATAACCAATTACTGGTAGTACTACTAATTGACAAATCAATCCTACAAAAAATTCTTTTGGATTTTTTATTACTCTAGTAAAATCATCAATCGTTAAAGATGCACCGAGTCCTAGCATAATTAGTGCAAGAGCTATTGGTGCAATTGTTGTTACTATTTCCATTTATCTTCCTTCTAAAAATCATAATAAAAGATTTGAGTAAATGGTCAAAGAAATATTTTCTTAACCAATAATTCAAGATTTTAAGCGGAATTATTTGTTTTTTGCGATAAATATAAATTATAAAATTTGGAACAAAACGTAGCTAAATTAATGAATACTTTTTTTTGTGCCGCAAGTAATATTTTTTTATTACCTCTTACAGTGTAATGTTTTTTATGATCCATTATTATAAAATTTCCTTTGACTAATTTTTTTAATTTTCTAATTACTGTAGGTCTTGGGATACCAGAAATATCTGAAATAGACATTGCATTAACCCCTTGGATCAGATTTTCATTTTTGTCAAAAAAGAATTTATCTAAAAAATATTCTTTACTCATTGCAAGTCTATTTTTATTTTGACTATTCAAAAATTGATTCACTACACAAACACCATTAACATGGAAGCTCTCAAAATCACCAAAAATTTTTTTATAATTAGTCATCATTGGAATTTGCATATCATAATATATTGACCAAATATAAGAGAAATTTTCTTTAATAGTTTTTTCTATATCTTCTGAATTAAATATTTCATCAATAATTTTTTCCTTATGTAGTAATTTTGAAAGAAATGATAAAAAACGAGATATTCTTTTTAAGTTTTCTTCTGGTTTGACTGGTGGCCATGTACTTTTATCTAATATTAATTTTTTTTTATTTCGTTTTATTGCGCCTATTTTTTCCAGTTCAATAATTTTTCTTCTTGCAGTTTCTTTGGGTATTATAAGATTTTTTGATACTTCCATTACATTAAATTTTTCTATTTCAATCATTCTTTCATCAAAGTATTGATCATAGGTCAAAGAAACAAAATTTTTTGAATAAAAATTAAATGTTTTATGTATGAGATAAATTAAAATCAGAAATTTTTCATGATCACGAAAAGTTTTGTATAAACTGTTGATCCATTCTAATTGTACTGATGCCCAAAGGGGTGCAATCTCTGAATATTTTTCATCTAAAGTCTTAAGTATGGTATCTGAATAAATTTGTTTAGATACATCAGGGAGAGTTCTTTGCATTGATAATTATTCTTAATTAGTGAAGTTTAATTATACTTTTTTTTATCAATAATATACCCAAAATGAACACCTCTGTAAATGTATTTAACCCATATTGAACAAGGCTTAGATTGCACATTTTTAATTTTAGTGTTTCAATAAAATCAATGAGTGCAGAGAAAATAAATAATTCTGAAATTCACGAACTTCCTCCTTTAGAGACCCCAAATTTGAGAGAGGAAGTGCGTCCAAAGAGAGTGGATATAAATGATCTTCTGGCTAGAGCAAGAAAAAAAAATGAAAAAGAAAATTTAGGAAATTTAATTTTCCTTTCTTTATTTGTTGCTGTTATTGTTACTACTGGAATTATCTTATCTTTTTAAATAATTAATTATAATAATTAGATAATTAATTATTATATTTACATATTTCCGTATTTTGGCCCACCACTCCCCTCAGGTGTAACCCAATTAATATTTTGAGATGGTTCTTTAATATCACAAGTTTTACAATGAATACAATTTTGAGCATTAATTATAAATTTATTAATATTGTTTTCTTTTTGAATTTCGTAAACTCCTGCTGGACAATATCTTTGGGCAGGCTCATCAAATTTTTCTAAAGTATAACTAATTGGTAAATTCGGGTCTTTAAGATGTAAATGTACTGGTTGATCCTCCATATGATTAGTGCCTGTTAAATAAACAGAGCTTGTTTTATCGAAAGTAATAACATTGTCGTATTTAGGATATTCAATTTTTGGCATATCTTTTGCGGGTTTTAAAGTCTCATGATCAGCATGTTTATGCTTTAATGTAAAAGGTAATTTTCCTCTAAATAATATTTGATCTATACCTGTAAATATTATTCCAAGAATCAAACCCCAACTAAAACTTGGTTTAACGTTTCTTGCTTTATATAATTCTTCATAAATCCAACTTTTTTTAAATTTATCTTCATAAATAGATAAATCTTTATTTT
>CEUZ01163058.1_pt1 | contig 16791 bp, 15 predicted proteins | sample 361511 | NCBI WGS metagenome assembly CEUZ01 (sample SAMEA2622822, study PRJEB7988) | marine metagenome | biome: marine biome (ENVO:00000447); feature: surface water layer (ENVO:00002042); material: "saline water (ENVO:00002010), including plankton (ENVO:xxxxxxxx)" | depth 5 m
ATCTGATGTAATGATCGTAGCTGGAACCTTAACAAATAAAATGGCAGCACCTCTAAGAAAAGTGTACGACCAAATGCCTGAACCAAGATATGTTATATCGATGGGCAGTTGTGCCAATGGAGGAGGTTATTATCATTATTCTTATTCAGTTGTTCGAGGGTGTGATCGAGTAGTTCCAGTTGATATATATGTGCCTGGCTGTCCTCCATCTGCAGAAGCATTGCTTTATGGAATTATGCAACTACAGAAAAAAATTAGAAGAGAAGGTAGTTTAGAAAGATAAACAATGTCCATAACTGTTAATGATTTAGAAAAGACAGTTAATTCAGGTTTAACTACATCTATAAAAAAATCAGAAATAAAATTTAGTCAACTTTATATCGAAGTAGAAGCTGAAAATTTGATCTCCACTATTTTATTTTTGAAAACTAATGAAAAATCTAAATTTAAACAGTTAATCGATATTACAGCTATAGATTATCCTGATAAAGAAAAAAGATTCCAACTTGTTTATTTGTTGTTGAGTCATGAAAATAATTTAAGAATTTTAGTAAATGTAAATATTGAAGAAAAATTTAAAATGCCTTCTATTACAAAAATTTTTTCATCAGCAAATTGGATGGAAAGAGAAGTTTTTGATATGTATGGAATTTCTTTTAATGATCATCCCGATTTAAGAAGAATTCTTACAGATTATGCTTTTGATGGGTATCCTCTTAGAAAAGACTTTCCGCTAAGCGGCCATACAGAGGTCAGATATAGCGAAGAGAAAAAAAAAGTAATTTATGAACCAGTAAAACTTGATCAAGAATATAGAACATTCGATTTTGATAGTCCTTGGTACGGAACTAAATATATTAGAGAAATTAAAAAAAAAGATAAGTAATGGCTAAACAAACAAAAACTATGAATTTAAATTTTGGACCACAACATCCAGCAGCCCATGGAGTATTAAGATTAATACTAAAATTAGATGGAGAGGTAGTTGAAAAAATTGATCCACATATAGGTCTTTTGCATAGAGGTACAGAAAAACTTATTGAACACAAAACTTATTCCCAAGCGATACCATATTTTGATCGTTTGGATTATGTAGCACCAATGAATCAAGAACATGCCTTCGCTCTTGCCATTGAAAAACTTTTAGATATAGAAGTCCCAATTAGAGGACAATTTATTAGAGTTTTGTTTTGTGAAATTGGAAGAATTTTAAGTCATCTTTTAAATATTACAACACAAGCATTAGATGTTGGTGCACTAACACCTTCTTTATGGGGGTTTGAAGAACGTGAAACTTTAATGACGTTTTATGAAAGAGTTTCCGGTTCAAGATTACATGCAAATTATTTTAGGCCAGGAGGTGTTCATAAAGATTTACCACGAGGTTTGAACGAAGATATTTTATCTTTCTGTGATAATTTCCCTAAAGTAATTGATGATCTTGAACAACTTTTGACTGATAACAGAATTTTTAAACAAAGAAATGTTAATATAGGTATAGTTACCAAACAAGAAGCTTTAGACCATAGTTTTTCTGGAGTAATGCTGAGAGGTTCTGGTGTTGCTTGGGATTTAAGAAAATCTCAACCGTACGAATGTTATAAAGATTTTGATTTTAAAATTCCCGTAGGTAAAAATGGAGATTGTTACGATCGTTATCTGTGCAGAATGGAAGAAATGCGAGAAAGCGTAAAAATTATAAAACAATGTATTAAAAAAATGCCACTCGGTCCGGTTAAATCTATAGATGGTAAGATTACTCCACCAAAAAGAGAAGATCTAAAAAATTCTATGGAGGCATTAATTCATCATTTTAAATTGTTTTCTGAAGGATTTAGAGTTCCAAGTGGAGAAATATATACTTGCGTAGAAGCTCCTAAAGGTGAATTTGGTGTTTATTTAATATCTGATGGAAGTAACAAACCTTATAAATGTAAAATAAGGGCTCCAGGCTTTTCTCATTTGCAAGCAATGGATTATTTATTAAAAGGTCATATGTTAGCAGATGTTCCTGCTGTTCTAGGATCTTTGGACATCGTTTTCGGAGAAGTTGATAGATGATTGCTAAAAAAATATCAAAAACTCAACCACTTTCTTTTGAATTTTCTAATGAAAATTTAGATAAAGCTAAAAAAGAAATTGCAAAATATCCTAATGATAGAAAAGCGAGCGCTATATTAGCTTTGCTTTATTTAGTGCAAAATCAAAATGATAATTGGATACCTTTGGAAGCAATGAAGTATGTATCTAAGTTATTAAATATATCCTATATGCAGGTTTATGAAGTAGCAACATTTTATTCAATGTTTAATTTATCACCTGTCGGGAAATATTTTGTTCAAGTTTGCACTACTACTCCATGTATGCTTAGAGGAGCTTATAAAATTGTAGATGTCTGTAAAAAACATATTTCAAAAAATGAAAATGAATTGTCAGAAAATAAACTTTGTTCTTGGACTGAAGTAGAGTGTTTAGGAGCTTGTGTAAATGCTCCGATGATTCAAATTAATCAAGATTACTATGAAGATTTAAATGAAACAGAAGTTGAAAAAATAATATTTTCGATAAAGGAAGATAAACCTATAGCACCAGGATCTTCGAGAGGAAGAAAAAATGCAGCACCAGAAAAAGGAAAGACAACTTTATTAGAGGTGAAGAATGCTTAAAGATGAAGATAGAATATTTAAAAATTTATACAACGATCTTGGTTGGGATATAAATTCTTCTATAAAAAGAGGCGATTGGTCTAAAACAAAAGATATTATTTCAAAAGGGAAAGAATGGATTATTAAAGAAATAAAAGATTCAGAACTTCGTGGTAGAGGTGGAGCTGGTTTTCCAACAGGATTAAAATTGTCATTTGCTCCTAAAACTTTGGGCTCAAGACCTCATTATTTAGTTATTAATGCTGATGAGTCTGAGCCAGGTACTTGTAAAGATAGAGATATAATGAGATTTGAACCTCAAAAACTAATTGAAGGATGTTTAATCGCTAGTTACGCAATCAATGCTCATACTTGTTACATATATATAAGGGGAGAATATTTTAGAGAAGGTCAAAGATTACAAGAAGCTATAAATCAAGCCTATGAAAAAAAATTTTTAGGAAAAAATGCATGTGATACAGGATGGAGTTTAGATATTTATATTCATTATGGTGCGGGTGCATATATATGTGGAGAAGAAACAGCGTTATTAGAAAGTTTAGAAGGAAAAAAAGGAATGCCAAGACTTAAACCTCCTTTTCCAGCTTTAGTAGGACTTTATGGTTGTCCCACAATAGTTAATAATGTTGAGACAATCGCTGTTGTTCCTACTTTACTTAAAAAAGGTGCAAAATGGTTTACATCATTAGGTAAACCAAAAAATACAGGAACCAAAATTTTTTGTATTTCAGGAAATGTTAATAACCCCTGCAATGTGGAGGAGGAAATGGGTATACCTCTTAAAGATCTAATTGAAAAACACGCAGGTGGAGTTGTTGGAGGTTGGAATAATTTACAAGCCGTTATACCAGGAGGTTCTTCAATGCCTCTGTTACCAAAAAGTATATGCGAAACAATTACAATGGACTTTGATTCATTAACAAAAGTACAAAGTGGATTAGGAACAGCTGGTATTATTGTGATTAATAAAGATCAAGACATAATAAAATGTATGGCTCGTATAGCAAAATTTTATAAACACGAAAGTTGTGGACAGTGTACTCCATGTAGAGAAGGATGTGGGTGGATGTGGAGAATGTTAGAAAGAATTGCCAATGGAGAATCTACATACAAAGAAATTGATCTTTTATATGATATTACAAAACAAATAGAAGGTCATACTATTTGTGCTTTTGGTGAAGGTTCTGCTTGGCCGGTTCAAGGCTTATTACGTCATTTTAAAAAGGAAATGATAAAAAGAAGTCATGAAGAACCTGTAATTAAAAAAAGAAATAATATTCCGTATCTTATTGACCAACATCTTTTGGAGAAAGATAGTGCCTAAAATAATTGTAAATAATAAAGAAATTGAATTTGAAGAAGGTATGACAGTTTTACAAGCTTGCGAACTGTCCGGGGCTGAAATACCAAGATTTTGTTATCATGAGAAACTTTCTATCGCGGGTAATTGCAGGATGTGTTTGGTAGAATTAGAAAAATCTCCAAAACCTATAGCTTCTTGCGCGATGCCTGCTGCAGATGGAATGAAAATTAAAACCAATAGCACTTTTGTGGAAAAAGCAAGGAAAGGTGTAATGGAATTTTTATTAGCTAATCATCCTCTAGATTGTCCTGTATGTGATCAAGGTGGAGAATGTGATTTACAAGATCAATCTCTTTTTTATGGACTTGATCATTCCAGGTTCACTGAAAATAAAAGACAGGTGAAAGAAAAATATATGGGACCATTAATTAAAACACAAATGACAAGGTGTATTCATTGTACTAGATGTGTAAGGTTTGCTACTGAAGTTGCTGGTATTCCAGAGCTAGGGTCTATTGGCAGAGGTGAAAATATGGAAATAACAACCTATTTAGAAAAATCTATGGAATCTGAACTGTCTGCAAATGTTATAGACCTATGTCCAGTGGGCGCACTTACATCTAAACCATATGCTTTTGAAGCACGTCCATGGGAACTAAAAAAAACCGAAACTATTGATGTAATGGATGCTGTTGGTTCAAATATTAGAGTTGATACATACGGTTGGGAAGTAAAAAGAATTTTACCAAGAGTCAACGAAGATATAAATGAGGAATGGATATCAGATAAAACTAGATATGCATGCGATGGACTTCTTAAACAAAGATTAGATGTTCCTTTTATTAGGGAAAATGGAAAGTTACAAAAAGTTGGTTGGGATGAAGCGTTTAAACTTTTAATAACTAAATTAAAATCTCTTAATCCAAGCGAAGTGGGTGGAATAATAGGAGATTTATCAGACTTAGAAACAATATATAGTTTTAAATCTTTTTTTGAAAAATGCATAGGTTCAAAAAACTTTGAGTGCAGACAAAATAAAATTTATATAAATCCATTTGAAAGAATGAATTACATTTTTAATTCAACTATAAAAGGAATAGAAGATTCAGATCTAATTCTATTAATCGGAACAAACCCAAGACATGAAGCTACTATACTTAACGCCAGAATAAGAAAAGCATATGTAAACAATAAAGTTAAAATTTATTCAATAGGAGATCCAGGGGATTTAACATACCCATACGAAAAAGTTACGTCAAATACTTCAGTGATAAAGGAAATTGCATTGGGCTCACATGAGCTTTCTAAAAAAATTAAAAATTCAAAAAAACCTATAATAATTATCGGTGAGTCAGCCTTAAATGGAAAAGTAGGAGAATATATTTTTGAAACTATGAAAAATTTTTTAAGTATAAATAATTTTATAACTGATAAATGGAACGCTTTAAACATTATTACTCAACAAGCTTCTAGAGTTGGAGCTTTGGATCTTGGAGTACATTCTATTTCTGAACATGATAATTTTTCTTTTTTTAATAAATTAGATCAAAATAAATTTAAATTAATATACATGTTGGGAGCAGACGAAATTACCTTTAATAAAAATGATAAATTTGTTGTTTATCAAGGTAGTCATGGAGATAAAGGAGCTGAAATTGCAGACATTATCCTACCAGGTGCTGCCTATACAGAAAAAAACGGATTGTTTGTAAATTTGGAAGGAAAACTACAAAACGCATATAAAGCTTCGTATCCTCCTGGCAATGCCAAAGAAGATTGGCTTATCTTTAAGGATTTGGCAAACAAAATGAAAAAACCGCTAGATTTTAATAATATAAATCATTTACGAGAAAGTATTAAAAAAAATATTCAATTAAAAATTAATGATAAAAATAGAAAAAAAAATAAAATTGATTTTATTGAAAGCAATATTTCTATTAATCAAATAGATTACTACTATACAAATCCTATTGCGAGAGCTTCAAAAATTATGAATGATTGTAGAAAAATTTCAAAAAACTTTTTATTTACTGGAATTGAAAAAGCAAGCTAATGATTTATTTAAACACATTATTTAATGAAGTTTATAAAATAATTTTTTTACTAATACCTATCTTAGTATCAGTGGCATTAATCGTTTGGCTTGATAGAAGAGTTTGGGCATTTGTACAAAAAAGAAGAGGACCAAATGTTGTAGGACCATTTGGAATTTTTCAGACATTGGCTGATGCTTTAAAATATATTTTTAAAGAAATAATTATTCCAGCAAGTGCAGACAAAATTATATTTATACTTGCTCCAATTATAACTCTTACTCTTGCTCTCATAGCATGGGCTGTTATTCCATTTGGAAGTCAGTTGGTTCTTGCAGATATAAATGTCGGAATATTATATTTATTTGCAGTTTCATCACTTAGTGTATATGGAATTATAATGGGTGGGTGGGCTTCAAATTCAAAATATCCTTTTTTAGGCGCTATTAGATCTGCAGCTCAAATGGTTTCTTACGAAGTTTCTATCGGAATTATTATAATTAATGTTTTGCTTTGTGTTGGTTCTTTAAATTTAAATCAAATTGTCATGGCACAGGAAAATGTATGGTTTATTTTCCCTCTTTTTCCAATGTTTGTAATTTTTTTTATATCAGCTTTGGCTGAAACTAATCGTCCTCCTTTTGATTTACCCGAGGCCGAATCTGAATTGGTAGCAGGTTATCAAACTGAATATTCTGGGATGATGTATGCCATGTTTTGGCTTGGTGAATATGCAAATATATTACTTCTTTGCGCTTTAGGATCTATTCTTTTTTTAGGGGGATGGTTGAGCCCATTAGAAATTTACCCTTTTAATATTGTACCAGGTGTATTTTGGATGGTATTAAAAATTTTAATACTTTTTATATTATTTTCTTTGGTAAAGGCTGTTGTTCCAAGATACCGTTTTGATCAACTAATGAGGTTAGGATGGAAAGTTTTTCTTCCATTGTCTTTAACATGGGTAATATTAACAGCTAGTTTTTTATTTTTTTTTGACATGTTACCTTCAATAGGATGACTTTAAAATGAAACTTACAAGATTATTAAAAACCATATTTATGACAGACTTTGCTTCAGGATTAATAATTGCAATGAAAAAATTTTTTCAATCAAAAAAAACTATAAATTATCCATTTGAAAAAGGAAAAATAAGTCCAAGATTTAGAGGGGAGCACGCTTTAAGAAGATATCCTAATGGCGAAGAAAGATGTATAGCATGTAAGTTATGTGAAGCAGTTTGTCCCGCACAAGCAATTACAATAGAGTCTGAAATTAGAGCGGACGGAAGTAGAAAAACTACACGATACGATATTGATATGCTTAAATGCATATACTGCGGTTTATGTGAGGAATCTTGTCCGGTCGACGCAATTGTTCAAGGTCCTAATTTTGAATTTTCGACCGAAACAAGAGAAGAACTTTATTACAATAAGCAAAAACTTTTAGAAAATGGCGATAGGTGGGAAACTGCTTTGGCTGAAAATATTAAAGCTGATTCTCCTTTTAGGTAAATGTTAGCTCACTCATTATTTTTTTATTTTTTTTCCACTGTTACAGTGATTTCTGCATTCATGGTAATTATTTCAAAAAATACAATTTATTCAGTTTTTTTTCTAATTTTAGTTTTTGTAAGTGTATCAATACTTTTTATCATGATAGGGGCAGAATTTTTAGGAATGATTATGCTTATTGTTTACGTAGGAGCTGTAGCAGTTTTGTTTTTATTTGTTGTTATGATGTTAAATATTGTTACACAAACTTCTAAAAAAACTACCAGAAAAGGTTTTATAAATAATATATCTGTTGGATCAATTGTCGGAACTATAATTTTTCTTGAACTTCTAGTTGTAGTTGGAGGATGGAAATACAAAGGTAATTTTATGCCACTATCAATGACCAATCCAAACTCTGATTTAACAAATACTCACGCATTGGGAAACATTTTATATACAGATTATATTCATTTGTTTCAAATTTCTGGAATGATTCTTCTTGTAGCAATGATTGGAGCAATCACTTTAACATTTTCAAAAAGAGAAAATGTAAAAAGACAAAATTATTTTGAACAAATAACAAGAGATAAAAGTAGTGGAGTTTCTCTTGTTGAAGTTGAGAGTGATAAAGGGGTAAAAATTGATGATTGAAATTTCTTTAGGGCATTATCTTACTTTAGCGGCAATTATATTTGCTATAGGTATAGTTGGAATTTTTTTAAACAGAAAAAATGTAATTATTATTTTAATGTCGGTTGAGCTAATCCTTTTGGCCGTTAATATAAATTTAGTATCTTTTTCAATTTATTTGCAAAATTTAGTTGGTCAAATATTCACAATGTTTATATTAACTGTTGCTGCCGCAGAAGCAGCCGTAGGTCTAGCTATAATTGTAATTTATTATAAAAATAAAGGTTCAATTAATGTTGAGCAAATTAGTTCTTTGAAAGGTTAACATGGAATATGCAATTATATTTTTACCTTTATTAGGTTCTATAATTTCAGCTTTTTTTGGAAAAAAAATTGGAACTTATTACTCACAATTATTGGTAAGTCTTTTAGTTGCAATTTCGGCGATCTTATCTTCCATTATTTTTTACAATGTTTTAATAGAAAATTATTCAAGCAATAAATTAATATTTAATTGGATTAGTTCAGGAAATTTTAATGTAAATTGGTCAATTAATATTGATCCTTTATCTTCAGTTATGTTAGTTGTTGTGAGTTTAATATCTTCTATAATTCATTTCTATTCAATTGGTTACATGGAGCATGACCAACATAAAAATAGATTTATGTCTTATTTGTCCTTGTTTACTTTTTCTATGCTTATTTTAGTAACAGCTGATAATTTTCTTCAATTATTTTTTGGTTGGGAAGGGGTAGGATTATGCTCTTATTTGTTAATTGGATTTTGGTACAAAAAACCATCAGCAAATTCTGCTGCAATTAAAGCTTTTATTGTAAACAGAGTTGGAGATTTTGGTTTTGCAATAGGTATTTTTTTAATTTTCTTTTTTTATGGAACGCTTAACTATGATGAAGTTTTTGAACAGACACCATTATTTTTACAAAAAGAAATATTTTTTTTAGTTACAGAATTTAATCTAATAACATTGATTTGTATTTTGCTTTTTATTGGAGCTATGGGAAAATCAGCTCAAATTTTTTTACATACTTGGCTTCCCGACGCTATGGAAGGACCAACTCCAGTTTCTGCTTTAATACATGCTGCCACAATGGTGACAGCTGGAGTGTTTCTTGTGGTTAGATGTTCACCTATCTTTGAATATTCGCAAACTGCCCTAAATTTTGTGGCTTTCATAGGAATGTCCACAGCTTTTTTTGCGGCTTCGGTAGCGCTAGTACAAAATGATATTAAAAAAATTATTGCGTATTCTACTTGTAGTCAATTAGGTTATATGTTTTTTGCTGCGGGTTTAGGTGCGTATCACGTTGCTATATTTCATTTATTTACGCATGCGTTTTTCAAAGCTTTATTATTTCTTGGTTCAGGATGTGTAATTCACTCATTTAACGAAGAACAAGATATTCGTTCGATGGGCGGAGTATGGAAAAAAATACCTTACACATACACTCTTATGGTAATAGGTACTTTAGCTCTAACAGGATTCCCCTTTTTATCTGGCTACTATTCAAAAGATGCAATTATCGAATTTGCTTATTTAAAAGGAAATACAGTTGGATACTATGCGGTTGTAGTAGGAATTTTTACAGCTTTACTTACCTCGATCTATTCTTGGAGATTAATATTTAAAACTTTCCATGGAAAATATAATAATAAAGAAAATAATTTAAATTCGATTAAAGAATCATCGTTACATATGCTCATACCATCGGGTTTACTAGCAATTGGAGCTCTTATAGCTGGATTATTATTTAAAGAAATATTTATAGGACATAATGCAGAGTTTTGGAAAAATTCAATTTTATTTTTACAATCTATACACCATGATCATCCGCCAATTTGGTTGCTTATTATCACTCCTTTATTAGTTACAGTTACTATTCCGATTGCATATTATTTATTTATAAAAAATAAATTTATTATTGAAAATTTTATTTTAAAAAATAAATTTTTATATAATTTTTTAAAAAACAATTGGTATTTTGATGATTTGTATAATTATATTTTTATAGAACCTGTTAAAAAACTCGGATTACTTTTTTGGAAAAAAGGAGATATTAATACAATAGATAAATATGGACCTGATGGCCTCGCTAAAATTGTAAAAATAATATCAGATAGAGCTATAAATTTTCAAAGTGGATATTTATATCATTATGCATTCGTTATGCTGGTGGGTTTTTCAATACTACTTACATATCTAATTTTATATTAAATGAATTTCCCAATCCTATCAGCAATCGTATTTATACCAATAATAGGTTCCCTTTTTATTTTTATAATTAGAGGATCACAAAAAAATGTAGAAAAAAATTCTAAATATGTAGCTATTTTTACTTCTATTACTAATTTCTTACTATCCATATTTTTATGGATTAATTTTGATAATACAGTATCCGAATTTCAATTTGTTGAACAAAAAAAATGGATAAATGATTTTATTAATTTTCAGTTAGGCGTTGATGGAATTTCTATCTTATTTATACTGTTAACAACTTTTATAACACCAATATGTATTTTTTCAGGCATACATAGTATTAAATTTAAAATTAAAGAATTTCTTATTGCTATTTTAGTAATGGAAACTTTAATGTTGGGAGTATTTTGTTCGCTTGATTTAATTATATTTTATTTATTTTTTGAAGGTGGTCTTATACCAATGTTTTTAATTATTGGTATTTGGGGAGGTCCAAAAAGAGTATATTCGGCTTTTAAATTTTTCTTATTTACATTGCTTGGCTCTGTTTTAATGCTGGTAGCTATTATTTCAATTTACTGGATTGCAGGAACTACTGATGTAATTCAATTGCTAGATTTTAAAATTAACCAAGAATATCAATACTTACTTTGGCTTGCATTTTTTAGTTCATTCGCTGTAAAGCTACCAATGTGGCCTGTTCATACGTGGTTACCTGATGCGCATGTTGAAGCTCCTACAGCTGGATCTGTTATTTTAGCAGCCATACTTTTAAAAATGGCTGGTTATGGATTCTTAAGATTTTCAATAGGTTTATTTCCTTTAGCTTCTGATTATTTTACACCATTAATTTTTACCTTAAGTATCATTGCGATAGTTTACACTTCTCTAGTGGCGTTAGTGCAAGAAGATATGAAAAAATTGATAGCATACTCATCAGTTGCACATATGGGTTTTGTTACAATAGGTATTTTTTCATTAACAAAACAAGGTTTAGAGGGAAGTATCATTCACATGATGAGCCATGGATTAATATCTGCAGCCTTATTTTTATGCGTAGGTGTATTATATGATCGATATCACTCACGTATGATTTCTTCTTATGGAGGCTTAGTAAATATTATGCCAAAATACGCATTAGTATTTATGATTTTTACTCTTGGCGCGCTAGGATTACCAGGTACTAGTGGATTTATTGGAGAGTTTCTAGTTTTAGTTGGAGTTTTTCAAATAAATATTTTGGTGGCAATATTAGCTAGTTTAGGAGTAATTTTGACTGCAGCATACATGCTTTGGCTTTACAGAAGAGTAGTTTTTGGAAAATTAAATAATCCTGATACGAAATCAATGTCAGATTTAAACAAAACAGAGATGTATATATTAATTTCTATTGCGTTTTTAACTTTATTTTTTGGAATTTATCCAGATCCATTATTAATTACTATAGATGTTTCTGTTGATAACTTGATAGATAAATATCACTCAAATATAAATTTTAATTTAGTTCAAAAAAGTAATTAGATGCAAATCTTAATTTATATAATTCCTGAATTATTTTTATCATTATCAATAATGACTTTATTAATGATCGGTGTGTTTGTTAAAAAAAGTTTTAAACTTGTAAATTTACTAACAATTTTTACACTCATATTTTCTATTGTACTAATATTTAACCAACCACATGAAATAATAAAAATTTTTAATCAAAGTTATATAATTGATCAACTTTCAATTTTTATGAAGATACTCACTTTATTATTTTGTCTGTTAGTTTTGTTAACTTCAAATGGTTATATTAAAAGTAACAATATTGATAAAATAGAATATTTAATTATTATTTTATCCTCAACGTTGGGTATGGTATTAATGATTAGTTCTTACGATCTGATCGTTTTTTATTTAGGTTTGGAATTACAATCTTTAAGTTTGTATATATTGGCGTCATTTAAAAACAAGGATGAAAGATCTACCGAAGCCGGATTAAAATATTTTGTGTTAAGTGCACTTGCATCTGGTCTCTTACTATATGGTTGCTCTCTCATTTATGGTTTTACTGGATCAACTAACTTTGAAATTATATCATCTAATCTAAACTCATCAAATGCAGGCGCTGTATTTGGTATAGTTTTTATAATTGTTGGCCTGGCTTTTAAGGTTTCAGCTGCTCCATTTCATATGTGGACACCAGATGTTTATGAAGGATCACCAACTTCAGTTACTAGTTTTTTTGCATTAGTTCCAAAAATTGCAGCAATAACTGTTTTTATTAGATTTATGTATGTCCCTTTTGCTAATGTTATAGATCAATGGCAAGTTATAATTGTGTTTTTATCAATCGCATCAATGGTATTAGGCGCTTTTGCCGCTATTGGACAAAATAATATAAAAAGATTAATGGCATACAGCACCATAGGCCATATGGGGTATGCTTTAGCCGGTTTAGCTACAGGAACAAATGAAGGAGTACAAAGTACAATAATTTATTTGTCTATTTATTTAGTGATGAATCTCGGAGCATTTGGATGTATTTTTATGATGAAGAGAGAAAATATTTTTTATGAAAATATTAATGATTTGTCTGGTTTATCAAAAAATCATCCTATGTTGGCATTCGGATTTTTAATTATACTTTTTTCTTTAGCTGGAATACCTCCGCTCGCAGGTTTTTTTGCTAAGTTTTATATTTTTATGGCTGTTATAGAAGTCAAAATGTATTTACTTGCAATAACAGGGCTTGTAACTACAGTTGTTTCAGCTTTTTATTATTTAAGAATTATAAAAGTAATATACGTTGATAAACCAAAGAAACCGTTTGATAAAAGTTATGATTGGTGGCTTAAAGGTTCATTAATTTTATCAAGTACTTTAATATTAATTTATTTTATATATCCGTCAATTCTTATTGATACAATATCATCAATCGAGATTAATTAATGCAATTTGAAATATTTAAGTTCAATACTGTAACAAGCACAAATGATATGGCAATCAATCTTATTAAAGAAGAAAAAAAAGAAATAGGTTGTGTTTATGCGGAAAAACAAACTAAAGGTAGAGGAAGGTACGGTAGAAAATGGATTTCAAATAAAGGAAATCTTTTTAGTTCAATTTTTTTTCCTTTAAAAAAGAATTATCCGCCGTTTAATGAATTTTCAATAATTAATCCGGTTTTGCTTTCCGAAGTAATTGAAAATTTCTGTAACAAAAAAGAAATATCTTTTAAATGGCCTAATGATGTATATGTAAATGGAAAAAAAATTTGTGGAATTTTACAAGAATTAATAACTTTAAATAAAAAAAGATTTTTAATTATAGGAATAGGAGTAAATATTTTATCTAGTCCTAATATTAAAAAAAAATATAAAAGTACAAACATTTTTATTGAGACTAAAAAAAAACCCAAAATAAAAGATGTTATAAATTTAATAATTAATTCTTATAAGAAATTTTTTCTAAATTTAAAATCTTATAATTTTAAAGATTTTAAAAAAAGATTAAAATAAAAAAAAGTGATTAATATGAAAGCAATAATTGGAGATATAGGTAACACTAATACAAAAATTTGTTTATTAGATATAAAAAAGTATACAACGGAAAAAATTATTTTTTTTGAAAGTAAAAAAATTTTTTCTCCCTATTACTTAAAAAATAAAATAAAAAAATTAATTAAAAAAAAATCTATTAATAAAGTAGCTTTATTTTCAAGCGTAGTACCAAAGTATAAATCTTATCTAAGTAGATTTCTTTATAAGTATTATAAAATTAAACTTACTGAAATTAAGGAAAAAAATATAAATAAGATTGTTAAAATAAATATAAAAAATAAAAATCAAGTTGGTTCTGATAGAATCGCGAATGCTGTTGGTGTTTTTGTTAAATATAAATCTGATTGTATTGTCTTAGATTTTGGAACAGCTACTACTTTTGATGTTGTAAATAAAAATGGCGTATATAATGGTGGTATTATTGCGCCCGGTCTTAATTTATCAATGAAAAGTCTTATTTATTCTGCTGATCAAATACCTTTTTTTTCTTTGAAAAAACAAAAAAAAATTATTGGAAAAAATACTCTTCAAGCACTCCGTTCTGGTTTTTATTGGGGATACTCTGGTTTAATTAATAATATAATTTTAAAAATTGAATATGAAACTAATAAAAAATATAAGGTTATTTTTACAGGCGGTTATGCTAATCTTTTTAAAAATTCTTTAAAAAAATCTTTTGCAATAGATAAAAATATAACAATTAAGGGTCTAGTTGAAATTTTTAAACAAAATAAAAAATATTTAATTAAATGAAAAAAGAAGAACTAATTTTTTGTCCATTGGGAGGTTCTGGTGAAATTGGAATGAATATGAATCTGTTTGCTTATGGAAAACCAGAAAGTAGAAAATGGATAATAGTAGACATTGGAGTCACCTTTGCTGATGATACAGTACCAGGTGTTGATCTTATTTATCCCGATCCTGGATTTATAGTTGATAAAAAAGATGATCTTTTGGGATTAGTTCTCACTCATGCGCACGAAGATCATATCGGAGCAATAGCACACATTTGGCCTAAATTACGTTGCAATATTTATGCAACACCTTTTACAAGCGTTTTAATTCAAGAAAAATTCAAAGAAAAAAAAATTGATATTGGCAATAAATTAAAAATTGTGAAGCTAAATGGAAATGTTGAGTTGGGTCCCTTCAAAATTGAATTTGTAACTTTAACTCATTCAATACTTGAGCCTAACGGATTAAGAATTGAAACTCCTTCAGGTACAGTTTTGCATACAGGCGATTGGAAGTGTGACCCCAACCCGTTAATTGGAGACACGATAAATTCAAAAAGATTAAAAGAAATTGGAAACCAAGGAGTTTTAGCAATGATTTGCGATTCAACTAATGTATTTAGCCCAGGAAGAGCTGGATCTGAAATGGATGTAAGAAATAGCTTATTAAAGATAATGAGCAAGATAAAAAAAAGAATAGTAGTGACATCATTTGCTTCCAATGTCGCTAGAATGGAGAGTATTTTTTATTGTGCTGAAAAGATTGGAAGACAAATTTCTTTAGTAGGAAGATCTATGAATAGAATTTATAAAGCAGCAAAACAATGTGGATATTTAAATAGTTCAATTGACCCAATAGACCCAAGAGAGGCAAAAAAAATTTCTAGGGAAAAAATTGTTTACTTGTGCACTGGCAGTCAAGGTGAACCTCAGGGAGCAATGATGCGTATTTCTAATTATATTCATCCTGATGTTATAATTGAAAACGGAGATGCTGTAATTTTTTCTTCTAAAATAATACCAGGGAATGAAAAAAAACTTTATAAACTTCATAATCAATTAGTTAAAAGTGGTATAGAAGTTATTTCTGAAGAAAATGAATTTGTTCATGTATCAGGCCATCCAAACAGAGAAGATCTAAAAGATATGTATAATTGGGTTAGACCGAAATCAGTAATACCTGTTCATGGAGAATATAGACATATGCATGAACACATTAGCTTTGCTAAGGAAATGCAAATACCATATCCGGTTAAAGTCGAAAACGGAGATATTGTTCAATTATATCCCGGTGAAAAACCTAAAATAATTGATAAAGCTCCTTCAGGACGAATGTATTTAGATGGAAATATAAGTGTTGGAGAAGAATCTCAATCTATTAAAGATAGAAAAAATTTGTCTTATAACGGGTTTTTAGAAATAACAATCATAATAAATGATGTGGGTGCTATAGTTAAAAGGCCAATTATTTCATTTAAAGGAATACCTAGTAATGGCGAAAACAGCAATTTTATTTTTGATTTAGAGGATAAAATTCAAAATATATGTAAAACTTTCTCTTTAAAAAATTCTAATCAAGAACAAAATTTGATAGAAACTCTTAGAATTAATTGTAGAAAAACAGTTAAAGAAAAAACTGGAAAAAGACCTTATACAAACATAAATTTGGTAAGGATTTAAAATATAGTATTTATGCATTTATCAAAATTATTTATACCCATGCTAAAAGAAATTCCTTCTGAAGCGAAAATAAAATCTCATCAGCTAATGTTGCGAGCTGGAATGATTAGACAATCTTCCACAGGAATTTATTCTTGGCTTCCTTTAGGATTCAAAGTTATGAAAAAAATTGAACAAATAGTTAGAGAGGAGCAAAATAAAATAGGAGGTCAAGAGGTTCTAATGCCTACAATACAATCTGCTGAAATATGGAAGGAAAGTGGAAGATACGATGATTATGGTGATGAAATGTTAAGAATTAAAGACCGACAAGGAAAGGAAATGCTTTATGGACCTACCAATGAAGAGTTAATAACCGAAATTTTTAGATCCAGTGTTAAATCATATAAATCTTTGCCTCAAATTTTGTATCATATCCAGTGGAAGTTTCGTGATGAATTGAGACCAAGATTTGGAGTTATGAGATGTAAAGAATTTTTTATGAAAGA
>CEUZ01277095.1_pt1 | contig 16784 bp, 17 predicted proteins | sample 361511 | NCBI WGS metagenome assembly CEUZ01 (sample SAMEA2622822, study PRJEB7988) | marine metagenome | biome: marine biome (ENVO:00000447); feature: surface water layer (ENVO:00002042); material: "saline water (ENVO:00002010), including plankton (ENVO:xxxxxxxx)" | depth 5 m
TTTTTTTAATAATATCCAAACTTCTGTCAGTAGATCCACCGTCAATAACAATATATTCGTAATTTTTGTAGGATTGGTTTTTAATACTATCAATGGTTTCTTGCAGGTGTTTTTCTCCATTAAAAACAACAGTAATGATTGAAATTAAGGGGCTGTTAGGCAAGCTTTTTTTTGAAAGTGAATTTAATCTTAACCCTCCTTCTCCGTACCTAGTTTTATTTTTATTTATTGGAAGAAATTCAATTGTTTCATATTTATATATATTTTTTGTCATGAAATATTATATTTTAATTTGAAAAAGTTCTTTTGGAGAATTTTCATTAAAAGCTTTAGAAATTTTATAATTTCTTTTGCTTAAACCTGATTCATCATTGGAAAAAATGTATGAATGACAATTTAAATTATTTTTTTCTCTATAAAATTTTGTTAAATTTAAAGAAATTTGTTTTGCTAATTCATATGAGTTTAATGATGATTTTAATTTTTTTTTATTTTCAATAATATTTTCAGGAAAAGAATTGAAAAGCTTAATTTTTTTTTTTAACTTTTTTAATGTTTCTAAAATATAATAAACAGGTATTAAATTACTAACAATTATTTCATATAAATTATTATAAAATTTTGCTGGCGTTGATTTACTAAAAAAAAAATAAATTTCATTACATTTTGTTTTTCTAATCAATTCTTCTATTTTTTTTTTATTATAAAAATTAAAATTTTTTAATTCTATAAAATTTTTATTTTTAATATTTTTAGAATATTTTTTTTGTTTTATTTTTTTTACTATAGATACTACTCGATATTTTTTTTTAAGTAAAAATTTGGACAAGTAAAATCCTTCTTGGTCAATAGTATCAAAAATTAATGCAACTTTTCGCATAACAATTATAAAATTAATTTTTTTCCTCCATACACAATTATTTATTTAATTTGTTTAAGTTTTTTTCTTTTTATTTGAAAAATATTATCACAATATTTATTTATCGATTTCTTATGACTTATTATTATTATAGTCATAAATTTTTTTAGTTCTAAAAAATTTTTTAGAATTAAATTTTCTGATTTGGAATCAAGGTTGCTGTTAAATTCATCTAAAATCAAAATATCCGGAATATTATAAAGTGCTCTAGAAATTCCAATTTTTTGTGCTTGGCCACCAGATATTTTTGTTCCTCTGTCTCCAACTAGAGTGTCATATTTTTTTGGAAGTTTATTTACAAAAGTATCTATCCCACTATACTTTACGCATAAATCAAAATTTTTCTTGTTTAATTGATTATATTTATTTCCGAAAATTATATTATTTTTAATAGTATTATCAATTAAATTAATATTCTGAGCAACAAATCCTATTTTCAGAATTTCTTTTTTATTTAAACTATAGTCATTATTTATAATTAATTTTCCGCTTGTTGGTTTTAACAACCCAGATAAAATATTTATTAGGGTTGATTTTCCACTACCATTTTCTCCGATTATGCAAGATATAGTATTTCTATTTATTTCAAGATTAATATTTGAAAGTATTTTTTTTGATTTTTTATAGTTATAATTTACTCCTGACAATTTTAATTGATTAAATTCATTTATTTTTTTTTTATTTTTAAAAATATTTGTATCTAATTTAATTTTTAATTCTTTAGTTAAAAGATTAATCAATGGTTCATAAAATTTTATTCTTTGAATTGCAGCAGATATTCTAGTTGTTGAAGGCATAAGTCTAACAATAGAAGCAAAAAATAGTGCCATTATTATTAAAAACTCTTGTAATGAAAAATATTCGAAACCAACATAAATAACCAGGCAAATAATAGCTATACTTGTTAGCTCAATTGCTAATCTCGGTAATTGTAGGATAATATCAGTTTTAAATTGAATATTTGAAAGGATTTTATCCAAATTTATCAATTTTTCTGAAAAAAAATATTCTTTATTTAAAATTTTTATTTCTTTAATATTTAAAAAATTCTCAAAAATATTCTTGTTTATATTTTTTTGACTTTTTTGCCTTTCTACTCCCCATTTAAAAAGCAATTTCTTTGTAGTTGTGTTCAATATAATAGTTACAATTAACAAAGATATCAAAATAGGAATTGTTATTTTAAAATTAATTAAAAATAAAAAGGTAACTAATAAAGTTAGTATCAATATTTCAAGAAAGAAAGTAAGGAAGCTGATTAAAACTATTGAAAAATTCTGTGCCTCATTAATATTTCTAATTATTTCTGCTGAATTTCTTGATAAAAAAAACTCATAATTTTGTGATAAATATTTTCTGTATAATTCATTAACTATTCTCAACCTTATTTTTACCACTAACTTACCAAGATAATAGTTATAAAATAAAATATATAAATTTTTTGACAAAAACACTAAAATTATAAGTAACAATGTATCTTGAATTGTTAAAGATTTTAGAAAATTATTTAGAGCATCATTAAAAAAAAAGTTTGAAAAGAAGGAAAAATTACTATTTTCAAAAAGAGTTGAAAAAAAAGGGACCAGCATTCCTATGCTTAATATTTCTAATATAGAGTTAATTATCATTAGAAAAAAAACAAAGAGGATTGAAATTTTTTCTTTTTTATTAAGTAAGTTTAAAATTGCTTTAATTTTCATTAAAAGACTTTTTAATTTCACTTATATTTAAAAATCTTTTATTTGATCCAGAATTATATTCAAAAGATTTTGAAACTTTTTTACCAACTTCGTTTAGTATATTCCTCATATAAGAACTTTTTACTAATAAATTAATTGATGGTTTAACTAAATAATGATTATCAAAACTTATAACGTTTTCTGAGTCATCAACTGAAGTTAATATTTCATTTATTTTCTCTCCTGGTCTAACTCCTATTATTTTTATTTTAGCTTTAGGGTTAATTGCTTTGGCTAGATCAACAATTTTAATACTAGGAGATTTTTTTATTAATATTTCTCCACCTATCATTATTCTCAAGCACTTAATGGCAAAATCCACTCCATCCTTCAACGAAATCCAAAATCTAGTCATTTTTACATCTGTTATTGGAAGTATATTATTTCCACTTCTGGTCAAATTTTGAAATAATGGCAAAACAGATCCACGTGACCCTATTACATTTCCATATCTAACTATTGAAAATCTTGTTTTATTTCTGCCAACAATATTATTTGCTGATATAAATAGTTTGTCTGATGCTAGCTTGGTTGCTCCATAAAGGTTTACTGGATTAGTCGCTTTATCTGTTGATAGAGCTATTACCTTTCTTACTTTATTATTAATTGCAGCTTTAATAACATTTTCTGCACCAAAAACATTTGTTTTTACACATTCAATAGGATTATATTCGGCTGCCTCAACTTGTTTTAAAGCAGCTGAATGCACTACGTAATCAATGCCCTTCATTGCAAAATCTAATCTTTCACCATCTCGCACATCTCCTATAAAAAATCTTAATTTTTGAGATTTAAATTTTTTATGCATTTGATCCTGTTTAAATTCATCTCTGCTATAAATTACAATTTTTTCAGGATTATACTTTCTCAAAATCGTTTCAGTAAATTTTTGACCAAAAGATCCGGTTCCACCTGTGACTAATATCTTTTTTTTTTTAAACATATGAATTATTGACATAATAAATTATTTTTATATATTGTTCAATATATGAACAGAAATGTCAATGAAGATAACTTTAATGTACTGAGGAAAATAGGAAAAAATCCAAATACATCTCAAAGAGAGTTGGCTAATAATTTGGGTTTTAGCCTTGGAAAGCTAAACTATTGTCTAAAAGAATTAAAAAAAAAAGGTTTAGTAAAAATCGGAAATTTTAAAAAAAATCCCAATAAAATGAGTTATTTTTATATTCTGACACCTAAAGGCGTTTCCTTAAAAACAAAACTTACAATAAATTTTATGAAAAGAAAAATGGAAGAATATGACGAGCTAAAAAAAGAAATCATTAATGAAAAATAATACTTACCTTTACAAAGAGAAAAAACCAAATTTTGATTATTACAGCTCTGATAAAAAAAACCTAGACATAACATTTCATGGCTTGCCAAAAAAAATCATGTACTGCAAAAAATGTCTAGTAAATAATCAAAAACCTACAATGAGATCTGAACATGGTATAAAAAAAGGAGATAAAAATAGAACTGTAAATTTTTTTGATGGAGTATGTGAGGCCTGTATAGTTAAAGAAAAATACAAAAGTATCGATTGGAAAGAAAGAGAAATAAAATTCAAAGAAATATTAGATAAATATAGAAGTAAAAATGGTAGCTACGATGTGGTTGTTCCAGGGTCAGGTGGCAAAGATAGCTTTTATGTTGCTCACCAATTAAAATATAAATATAAAATGAATCCAATAACTGTAACTTTTTCTCCTTTCATTTATACTGAGTGGGGATGGAAAAATTTAATCAATTGGACAAATGCTGGATTTGAAAACTATTTAAATACTCCGAATCCAATAGTATATAGACTTCTTTCAAGAATAGCTTTGGAAAACATGTTTCATCCTTGGCACCCATGGATATTAGGTCAAAAAAATTTTCCACCAAAATTTGCAAAAAATTTTAAAATACCACTTGTTATTTATGGAGATAGCCCTTCTGAGTATGGGAGCCCATTAAAAGAATATTCTCCTGAGTATGATGTCGAATGGCATACATGTAAAAATGAAAAAGATATATTTTTATCTGGAGAAAGCTTAGAGACTTTAAAAAGTTTTGGATTAAATGACTTTGATCTTTATCCTTTTACTCCCTTACTAAAAAAAAGCTTTATTGAATCAAATATTAAATGTTTGGCTTTTAGTTATTTTCATCAATGGCATCCTCAAGGAAACTATTACTATTCAATTGAAAATTCAGATTTTAATATTTCAAAAGAAAGAACTGCAGGAACGTATTCAAAATTTAATAGTATTGATGATAAGCTAGATGATTTTTATTATTATACATATTATATAAAATTTGGAATGGGAAGATCGACAACTGACGTTTCTCAGGAAATACGAAATGGTGACATTAATTTCGAAGAAGGAAAAAGTTTGATTAAAAAATATGACGGTGAATTTCCTGATCGATTTTCAAAAGAATGCTTGGAATATTTATCAATAGACGAGGAAAAATTTGGAAAAAAAATAAGCAATCTTTTTGAAAAACCAATTCTGGACAGGAATTATTTTGATCAAATGGCTGATTCTTTTAGATCTCCACATCTATGGAAAAAAACTAACCAAGGATTTGAATTAAGAAAATCTATTGATGATTTTTTTTAATAAATAATGAAAATTAAACTTTATAGATCTGCTACAGTTGGAATTATAACCGAAAATTATAAATTATTAGCTGACCCATGGCTTACAGATGGTGAATATTATGGTTCCTGGTGTCATTATCCATACTACGATCTTGAAAAAAATTTAGATGAAATAAATTCTTACAATGGTATTTATATAAGTCATATTCACCCTGATCATTGCTCTGATGAAACTTTAAAAAAAATAGATAAATCAATACCTATTTATATACATAAATACCATGCTCCATTTCTTAAATTTAAAATTGAAACAATGGGTTTTAACGTAATTGAAATAGAAAATGGAGAAACGCTTAAGTTAAGCAATAATTTACAAATAAAAATATTTGCTGCAGATGATTGCAATCCTAAGCTTTGTTATAAATTTTTAGGATGTGCAAATTTTATTGAAAAAAAAGGATCACAACAAATTGATAGTATGGCAGTAATTAGTGATAAAAAACATTCAATACTTAATATTAATGATTGTCCTTTTGAATTGAGCAAGGAGGTTGTAAAAAAGATAAAAAAAAAATATAAAAATATTGATGTTTTGCTTACTGGTTATGGCGGTGCTGGTCCATACCCACAATGCATTGATAATTTTTCAATAGAAGAAAAATTAATTGAATCTAAAAAAAAACAAGAAAATTTTTTAAATCAAACCATTGAATACATAAAGATTATTAAGCCTAAATACTATTTGCCTTTTGCTGGAACTTATACTTTAAGTGGAAAACTATCTAATCTACAAAATTTGAGAGGAGTTCCAAGTATAGATGACGCATACAATTTTATTGATAAAAAATTAAAAACCTATACTGAGCTAAGTAATATTAAATCAATTAAAATAAATCCGGAAAGTATTTTTGATGTAAAAAAAGAAAAATGTGAAAAAGATTACAAAATATTTGATCATGATAATTTTAAAAATTACGTTTTGAAAAATTTAGTTAACAGAAAGCTCTCTTATGAAAATGATGAAGAGGTAGAATTTAATGAAATTTTTGAATTGACAAAAACTGCTCATAAAAGATATTTAAAAAAAATAAACGAACTAAATATAAACTTAGACACTGATATACTTTTAGAGGTATTGGGTAGATATATAATTATTCCATTTAACAAAGGTAAACTTGAAACTGTTGTAAAAAATAAATTTACCAGTAAAAATAAATACGTAATTTATAAACTTGATGTCAGATTATTAAAAAAAATCTTGAAGGGACCAAAATTTGCACATTGGAATAATGCTGAAGTTGGATCACACATAAGTTTTTTTAGAAAACCAAACGTTTATGATAGAAAACTTTATTTTAGTATGAATTATTTTCATGCATAAAACTTATGTTAAAATATTTAAAAAAGTTGTATAGTTAATTTAATGGTTAAATTTAGATTAAGAGAAGAAAAATTAAAAAAAAGATGGCATGGAAAAAATGATATGGTGCCTGTTAATGCTCCTCAGTTTATTTATGTTTCAGAAAAAAAAGAGGAGGATTTTTATAGAGGAATGTATCCGAATAAAAAAGACAGATTGGCTTATGAAGAATACAGAAATGAGTGGTATAGAAGAGCTAAGGAATTCGATGCCGGAGAAATTCCACTATCGATTAATGTGGAACTGGTAAGCACTTGTAATTTAGCTTGTACAATGTGCTATACAATCACTGATAAATTCCAAAATTCTATAGTTGGCGCTCAGAGAATGATGCCATGGAAAATAGTAAAATCAATAATTGATGAAGCTGCTGAATTAGGAGTTTGCTGTATCTCATTTAGTTGGAGAGGTGAGAGTACCATGTATAGACAGCGTGATGAAAATGATAAATTGATCACTTTTCCCGATGTGTTGGATTATGCGGTAAAAAAAGGAATATTAGAAGTTAACTCTCTTACACATGGACAATTAATTGATGAAAAAATGGCTGAAAAAATTGTGTTAGCAAGACCAAGTTGGATTAGTTTTTCGATAGATGGTCTTGAAAAAGAGTATAATCAAATTAGAACACCAGCTAATAAAATAAACACGGACTATAATGCTTTTGAAAGAGTAATAAAATCAATTAAATTTCTTAATAAATACAAGAAAAAACATAATTCTCTAAGGCCCCAAATAAGAACAAACACTATTTTTCCAGCAATTCAAAATAACCCTGAAAAATACAAACAATATATGGAAAGTGCTGGTGTAGACTTTATTACTGTTAACGAAATTGTTGATTATAGACATCATAGGCTAGATGAAAATAAAGTTAGAGAAAACTGGGCCTGCCAATTCCCCTTCCAAAGATTAGTGGTATCTGCTAATGGGATAGTTTTGCCTTGTACCGGATGCTATAATGAAGAGATAGGTTTGGTTCTTGGCAAATATAAAGGTAGTGCCAATAAAGTAGTCAAAGATTATGCTGGAAATATAGCTGAGACAAATCTGGAATCTTTATCAATAAAAGAAGCTTGGAATTCAGAAAAGATAAAAAATATAAGAAATTTACACAAACAAGGCAGAAGAAAAGAAATAGAGCCAGGTTGTAGAAATTGTCATCACGGTGCAGAAAAACACGGTGCAGACTATGTTCCAAAAGAATGGGATGAAAAAACACAACAGTGGGTAAATCATAAACATTTAAGTGAAAAAAGAAAATATTCTTTTAGAGCCAATAATGCAGCAACAAAAAGATAAATAATTAATATTTAGAACTCATCCAATTATGAAAAATCATTCAAAAATAATTAATAAAATTGAAAAGATCAGAAAAAATAATAATAAAAACTGGATGAATTTATTAAGAATTGCTTTAAAAAACTCTCCCAAAGAGTCAAAAAATATATTAAAAAAAATTAATTTAAATGACAGAAAAATTTCTAAGCTTTTCTATAAATTATCTCAAAAATGAAAATTATCTCTTATGGGAAACAATCTATAAATAATAATGATATCGATATCGTAAATAAGGCAATTATTTCAAATAAAATTACTACAGGTAATTTTGTAAAAAAGTTTGAAAAGAAATTACAAAATCTTACAAAAGCAAAATATGTAATTTCTTGTTCGAGTGGCACAGCTGCATTACATTTAGCTTTTTCTTCAATTAATTTAAAGCCTGGAGATGTTGTTATTGTTCCTTCGATAAATTTTATTTCTACTTGTAATATTCTTAGATTGATGGGTGCAAATATTTATTTAAGTGATGTGGATCCAGTAACAGGGCAAATGACAACGGAACAATTGATAGATTGTATTCGTAAAAATAATTTAAAAAAAATTAAAGCAATAGTAACAATGTATCTAGGTGGACACATATTTAAAAATATTGATTTTTTTAAATTAAAAAAAAAATATAATTTTTTAATAGTTGAGGATGCTTGCCATGCACTTGGCTCAAAATACAGATATAATAAAAAAAAAATTTCCATAGGTTCGTGTAAGCATGCAGATATTTCAACTTTTTCCTTTCACCCAATTAAATCTATTACCACAGGTGAAGGTGGTGCCATGACAACAAATAGATCTTTGTTTGCAAAGAATGCTACTTTGTTTAGATCACATGGTATCGAGAGAAATAAAAAACATTGGAATTATCAAATTAGTAGTCCAGGTTTAAATTATAGACTAAGTGATTTAAATTGTGCTCTGGGTGTTTCTCAAATTAAAAGGATTGGATTGTTTATGGCAAAAAGAGAAAGTATATCAAAAAAATATAAAAAAGCATTTTTTGAGCTTAAGAAAAAAAAAATTATTAATTTTGTTTCACCATCAAAAGATACCACATCTTCAAATCATTTATTTATTTTAAATATAGACTTTATCAAATTAAAGAAAACAAAAGATAGTTTTTTTAATCATATGCTAAAAAATAATATAATTTGTCAGTATCATTATATTCCAATATATAGATTTAATAGTTTTAAAAAATTAAGTGGGAAATTAGTAAACACAGAAAAATATTATAAAAATGCTGTAAGTTTGCCAATACATTGCGAATTAAATAATAAACAACAAAACAGAGTCATTAAATCTATTTTTAAATTTATAAATAAAAAATGAAATTAAAAATTAATGAAAATCTATCTTTTGATGAAACAAAGCCTCCAATTACTATTGCTGAAATTTCAGGAAATCATAATGGGAAAAAATCCATTTTCTTAAAACATATACTGGCAGCACACAAGGCGGGATGTGAAATTGTTAAAATACAAACTTATGAAGCTGACGATCTTACCTTAAGTTCAAAAAATAAAAAATTTGTACTTAAAAATGGAATATGGAAAAATACTGACTTATGGTCATTATATAAAAAAGCACAAACACCATACAGATGGCACAAAGAGGCATTCGATTTAGCCAGAAAAAAAAAAATAAATCTTATTAGTACTCCTTTTAGTATTAAAAGTTTAAATTTTCTTAAACAATTTAATCCAATGATTTATAAAATATCTTCTTTTGAAATAACTGATTTAAGGTTAGTGCATGAAATTGCAAAAATTAAAAAGCCAATCTTGCTATCAACAGGACTTGCAAGCATAAGTGAGATTAAAGCAGCTTTAAAAACAATCAATCAATATCATAATAGAGTTGTGATAATGTATTGTGTCTCTGGATATCCAACTCCAGATAAAGAAATGAATTTAAATACATTAATAACATTTAAAAAAATATTTCCAAAAAATTTAATCGGCTTATCGGATCACACCAATTCTGTTGAAAGTTGTTTGGCTTCAATTCCATTTAATATTGTGGCGTTTGAAAAACATTTTAAGTTGAATGATAAAATAGTATCGCCTGACTCCAAATTTTCAATTTCATCTGATAAAATGATACTACTCAACAATCAAAAAAAATTATTCTTCTCATTTCTTGGTAAAAATAAAAAAGTGTTAAAAAAATCTGAAAAGAAATCATTAATATTTAGAAGATCAATTTTTTCAACATCTGAAATAAAAATTGGAGAAAAATTTACAATAAAAAATATATGTACTCTTAGACCTAAAATTGGAATATGCGCAAGTAAATTTTTTGATATTCTCGGAAAAAAATCTAAAAAGAATATAAAAGTGAATTCACCTATTTTTTTGAAGGATATTTAAATAATTTTTTTGCTTCAGATATTTTTATTTTCCAATTTTTCATAAATTTGGGTAATTCTTTTTTTAAATGATAACTTTTTACTTTATTTATTTTAATTGGTTTATAACTTTTATTTAAAATAAAATCTAATTTACTTATAAAAAGCCTTTCTAATTTTTTTTTTAAAATATCGTAGGTAGTTTCAAAGCTGTCTACATTTTTTTTAAAATTAATTCTTTTCCTGTAAATTAATTTACCTCTGTCAACTTTTTCGTCTATTTCATGTATAGAAATACCTTTGGGAGTATTATTTATAAATGACCAAAAATTAGGATGTGCACCCCTGTTATATGGTAAATATGATGCGTGAAGATTAATTATTGGTCTTTTGCATTTATTTAAAAATTTTTTTTTAATAATATTTTTGTATCCAAAACTAATTATCAAATCATAATTACAAAATTTAATATTTGGTTTTTTATTTCCCCATTCTTCCACTTGCCACCCTTTTTTTTTTATAAAATAAATAATACAGGTATCTTTTTTTTTATAACCTAGAAATAAACATTTTTTCATAAAAAAATATTTTATTTTTTATTAAAGTTTTTATATGACAAAGAATTTCTCTGTTCTAGCAAATCTGAAAGGCTAACTTTTTTATAATGCAAAGCAGAAGAAATTACCACAGCGGAGGCGTGATTATAAAAAATATCAATATCACTTTTACCTTTAAACCCTCCTCCAATTAAAATTGGAATTTTATTATATTTATTTATAATATTAAGCAATTCTTTATCTAATCCAGTATAACGTCCGTCGTTATTTATTTCTGTAATTAATATTTCGCCACAACCCATATCAATATATTTTTTTAATGTATCTGAAAGATCTAGCTTGGTGCTTTCTCTTGCCATTTTATAATATGTAGTTTCTTTTTTTTTATTACTATATTGTACTGATCCAACCACAGAAGATGATCCAAAAATTGAAATAATTTCTGAAAAAACTTTTGGCTTTTCGTGAATTAAAGAGTTAATAACAACTTTATCACAACCAAATGCTATTAAATTCTCAGCATCTTTTACGCTTGAAATACCCCCTCCACCGGCAATTGGTATGGAAATTTTAGACCTTACATTTTGAACGACTGATCTACTTAGTTTTGTATTATATAAGGTTCCTGTGTTATTTATTAAAAAAACCTCATCAACACCTTTTTTAAAATATTTATCTGCATACTCTTCTGGATTTCCTATTTTTCTAACTCCATCAAATTGAATACTTTTAATTAAAATATCTGTTTTTATATCTAATCTTGATATTATTCTCATAAATTAAAACTGTGATTACAAAAGTTTTTAAGAAATATTAGACCATTTTTTCCACTTAATTCAGGATGGAATTGTGTTCCAAGTATTTTGTTTTTGTATAATCCTGCTAAAATTTTTTGATTATCTTGTTTTATATAAATCTTATCAACATTTGCATCATCAACCAAACAATAATATTTGTGTAAGAAATATAGTTTGGGATTATTTATTCCTTTGAATAAATTTTTAAAAGTAAATTTTGATTCTTCTAAATTAATTAATCTATAGCCGACATTCAAATTTTTTTTAAATTTTTCTTCTAAAGCAACTGTATGTCCCTTAATTACTTCAAGTGTTTTAACATTTCCTTCAGAGCTAGAATTTAGTAAAATTTGCATTCCAAGACAAATGCCATAGATAGTGCCTTTTTTTATTTTTATATAATTTTCAATTTTTTCTTTTAATGTTTCTCTATCAATATTTGATAGTAGATTTTTCATATTTCCAATACCTGGGATTATTATTTTTTGGCACTCCGAAATTTTATCAAAATCATCACTTAATAGATAATCTACTGAAATCTTATCTAAAGCACTTTTTAAAGAAAAGCTGTTTGAAGAATAGTAGTTATAAATACCAATTTTATTATTATTCATAATTTAAAATTATTTTTTTTTAAAACTTCAAAAACCAATTCAGCTTTTTTCCATTCTTCATTTGTATTGATGTCATGTGCTAAGTATCTTGGTATAGTTATAGCAACTGAATGTTTTGAAAAAATATTTTTATTTTTTAAAAAAGCTTCGCTCGTACCCCAATACATTTGGCCAACATCATGATGCATAGTTTTGAAATATTGCGACCTTTTTTTTTCACTATTTTTAGAAATAGGAATTATATTACCATTTTTTTTTATTTCTAAAGCTCTTTCAATTGGATGAGGAAATGAGGTTACTACAAATGAAAAAGATTTTTTTTTTTTTATCAATAAATTAAAGCCTCTTTTAATAATTGTTTTTGTTAAAAAAGGTGCTGTAGGGTAGATACAACAAATTTGTTTAAAAAATATATTTTTTTTAATAAACCACTGGATAGCATGCTTAACAACTTCATTGGCATTTACAAAATCGTTTGATAATTTTTTAGGCCTTATAAAGGGAGTTTCTGCGCCAAATCTTTTTGCCAAGTTGGCAATTCTATTACTATCGGTTGATACTATAACTTTATCAAATAATTTAGATTCTATAGCAGCTTTTATTGACCAATAGATAATTGGTTTTTTAAAAAATTTTTTAATATTTTTATTTTTAATTCTTTTACTACCTGCTCTAGCGGGAATAATTGCTAATCTCATAATAATATATAAATATAGCTTTGTTTAATTTATTTTAATGTATATATTGTTCAATATATGAACAGAAATGTCAATGAAGATAACTTGAATGTATTTATAAAAATGCCTTTGTTTAATTTAATATATTTTATATATCTTATTAATTAAATTATATGAAAAAAAAAACTACTATGATTTTTGGTGCTTCAGGCCAAGACGGGGCACTTATGTCAAAATTACTAAGCGAAAAAGGCTATAATGTAATTGCGGTTAGTAAAAGTGGTTCAAAAAAAAATTTTCATAAATTAAAAATTTTAAATAAGATCAAGATAATCAAATTTGATATTTATAATCAAACAAAAATTGAACAATTAATAAAAAAAACAAATTGCTCAAATATTTATTATTTTGCTGGACAGTCCTCTTTGCAAAAATCATTTGTTAAGATTATTGAAACATTTAAAAGTCATAATCTTCCACTTTATAATATTCTTTATTCGGTTATGAAATTAAATAAAAAAATAAAAATATTTAATGCTTGTTCAGGTTTAATATATGAACAAAAAGTAAAATTAATTACAGAAAATTCAAAAATAAATCCAAACAGTCCATATGGTTTCTCAAAACTCGTTTCATATTTAATGGTTAAATATTTTAGAGAAAACCATGGATTGTGGTGCTGCTCTGGATTATTTTTTAACCATGAGTCAGAATTAAGACCTAATTATTATGTTATTAAAAAAATAACAAACTATTTAAAAAAAAAAAATAAACAAATACTTGAACTAGGAAATATAAATACTTCTAAAGACTGGGGGTGGGCTCCAGAATATATGAAAATTGTTTATAAAATTTTGCAAAAAAAAAATCCTAAAGATTTGATTATTGCTACTGGAAAAGTTTATAGTTTAAAGAATGTTTTAAAAATAGCTTTTTTGAAAAAAAATCTTGATTGGAAAAAATTTGTAAAAATAAAAAAAAATTTATTTAGGCGACATGATATAATTATTAACAAAATTGATATTTCTAATTTAAAAAAGCACGTAAAACAAACTCCTAAAATTTTTATCCCTGAAATTTTAGAATTAATGTTAAGTAATAAAAAATAAATTGATAGAATCTGATAAAATGAAAATAACTATATTTTATGATGGAAAAAGTGATACGGGTGGAAACTACTATCTCTCATTAAATAAAATTATTCAAATACACAAATTAAATATTAAAAATTTAGATATTGAATGCCTTGTTATTAATGAGGAAGTTAAAGAAGATCTATTAAAAAGAAATTTTAAGGTAAAAATTTTAAAAATAACATATTTTAAAAAAATTTTATTTTATCTTTCAAATATTGCTTTTTTTGAGAAAATTCTTAAATTTATTAGTTTTCATAACCCACTGACCAACATCTTAAAGAAAGGGGGAACAGATTTAGTTATATTTATTTCTCCATCTGGGTTTGTTAATTATTGTAAAGATATAAATTTTATTTATGAAATATGGGAAACACAACACAAAGACATTAGTTTTTTTCCTGAGTACAATAACAAAAAAATTAGCACTACTTTTGAGACTAGAGAAAAAAGTTATAATTTTGCAGTAAATAAGGCTTTTAAAATTGTTGTTGATACTAATAGCAGCAAAAATGATCTAATGAGATATTATAACTGTGATCCTCGAAAGATTGAAATTCAGCCCTTTATACCTTATTTAATTCATTACTATCAAATAACAAAAAAAAATTATAAAGAAATTTTTGATAATTTAAAAATAGAAAAATCAAAATATGTTTTTTTTTATCCAGCTCAATTTTGGCCTCATAAAAATCACAGATATATTTTAGATGGTTTGAAAATATTAAAAGAAAAATTTAAAGTTGTAGATTTTAAGATGATTTTTTGTGGAAAAGATAAATTAAATAAAAAATTCATACAGGAGCTTGTTAAATCAAATAAATTAGAAAAAAATATAACAATTTTAGATTTTATTGACATAGATCAAGTTATTTCTCTATACTTAAATTCCTCAGCACTAATAATGCCGACTTACGTGGGAAGATCTAGTTTGCCGCTTAGAGAATCTTTCTTTTTTAAATTACCAGTTTTTTATACATTAAATTTATTGGATAAAAGTTATTCAGATTATGTTTATGAAATTGACATAAACAATCCAGAAGATATTGCTAACAAAATAAACAAGTATATTAACGAAGGTCGAGATCAAGAAAAATTAGACAATGCAAAAAAATTTCTTTTAAAAAGTTCCAATGAACAATTAATTATTGATAGTTACAAAAAAATATTAAATGATTATAAATATATTTCTTCAAGGTGGCTTAAAAATTAATATAATTTTTGAATTTAAAAAATGTTAATAAAAAAATGTAGATCTTGTAAATCAAATAAACTAGTTGAAACTTTTAGTCTGGGCTATCAAAAATTAACTGGAGTTTTTCCAAAATCAAAAAAAGAAATTATTCCTGGTGGTGATTTATCTTTAGTGCTTTGTAAAAATTGTACATTGTTGCAATTAAAGCAATCGTTTGATTCAAACGAAATGTATGGAGAAAATTATGGATATATGTCTTCTTTAAACAGTTCTATGGTACAACACTTAAAAAAAAAATCTTTGGAATTATCAAACTTTTTAAAATTAAAAAAAAATGACATAATTTTAGATATAGGTAGTAATGATGGTACTTTTCTTTCTTTTTTTTCAAAAAATAAAAAACTTATAGGTATCGACCCAACTATAATTAAATTTAAAAACAAATATAGAAAAGACATAATTCAAATTTCTGATTTTTTTTCCTATGAAAAAATTAAAAAAATATTAAATAAAAAAAAAATAAGATTAATTACAACGATTTCAATGTTTTATGATTTAGAAGATCCGGTGCTTTTTGCTAAAGATGTTGAAAGGTTGTTAGAGAAAAATGGGGTGTGGCATTTAGAACAAAGCTATATGCCTACTATGCTCAAAAATAATTCCTTTGACACAATTTGTCACGAACATCTTGAATACTATTCTTTAAAATCAATTAAATTCATTTTAAATAAAGCTAAACTTAGAATTATTGATATTCAATTAAATTTAGTGAATGGGGGAAGTTTTTCTTTAACAGTTTGCAAAAAAAACTCTAAATTTAAAACAAACCATTCCGTAATTGAGTGGATGGAAAAAGAAGAAAAAAAAATGAAACTTCAAAATAAAGAAATATATGAAAATTTTTTTAAAAGTATTAAAAATCAAAAAAATACACTTAAAAATTTATTAATAAAATTGAAAAAAGAAAAAAAGAAAGTCGTTGGCTATGGTGCCTCAACAAAAGGAAATGTAATATTACAATATGGGAAAATTAATAGTAAAATATTACCATATATTGCTGAAGTAAATAAATTTAAGTTTAACAAATTTACTCCTGGAACAAAAATAAAAATTATTCCTGAAAGTAAATTAAGAAAAATCGATCCTGATTATATTTTAGTTTTACCTTGGCATTTTAAAGATTTCATAATGAAAAAAGAGAGAAAATTTTTAGCAAAAAGAAAAAAAATTATTTTTCCTTTGCCTGTAGTCGAGATTTGCTAAATTATATATTTTTAGGTAATAAATTAATTTAATTGACTCTATATTCGTAAATTTTTTTATATTATTTATTAAAAGATAATTTTAATTATAATCTTCATGTTTCATTGTACATGTATGTGAGCTTAAAGAAGCTAATATAAGATCCATTATAAAATTTTTTTCAGTGCATAAATCAAGCCAATTGAGCTATTA
>CEUZ01158709.1_pt1 | contig 16771 bp, 14 predicted proteins | sample 361511 | NCBI WGS metagenome assembly CEUZ01 (sample SAMEA2622822, study PRJEB7988) | marine metagenome | biome: marine biome (ENVO:00000447); feature: surface water layer (ENVO:00002042); material: "saline water (ENVO:00002010), including plankton (ENVO:xxxxxxxx)" | depth 5 m
TATAAGAGAGGGGAGGTGATCCCCCTCATGTTCAGTAATGCGAATTGAATTTCAGCTTATAATTGACTATAATTGACTAAACTAATGACAAACTGCCGTTTCCGTAAGTTATTAATTTTAAAGGGGTAGGGTATTTTCATATATGAGAGTTCGACTCTCCCCATCGGCACCATTGTATTTTGATAGATTAACTATTAAATTAGACATTTTATGAATTAAAATATGCAACCCAGCACCCTCGAAGGATTATTTTCATCTCCAAGCTTCCTGATAATTTTTTGTGCGTTTATGTTAACTATTGCTAATGTAATGGTTGGGGTTAGTATGCTTCCAAGCGATAACCGTAAAAAGCGCTATAAACTCCATCGTATAATTTATTTTTCTATTTTAGCTATATTCTTATTATTTTTATTTGTTAAACAGTTAGATAATCAAAATTCTATTTTAAATTATGCGGTTTTTGGTTATTTTCTTTTAGTTATACCTATCAGTAAAAGATTAAATGTGACATTGCATGCAGTAATTTCTTCGGTAGGATTGGTGTTAGTTGGACTTGTATCATTTTTTAATCTATTTTGAAGTTTTATTAGCAAGGCGGGTTTCCCATCCTTAAAAATTTTTTAAATTAGTAAGTTTTTTAATTATGGATGAGTTTGATGTAATTATTATTGGAGCGAGTCTTGGTGGTACGCAGGCAGCTTTAAGGGCAGCTGAAATTGGGGGAAAAGTTTGTCTTATTGAAAAAGGAAGGGTAGGAGAAAGCGGATTTTTGAAAAGAAGTATTCTTTTATCCGAGAGTCGTTATAACAGTAAAAATAAATCAATAAATTGGATAGACCAATTAAATAAAAAGAAGTTACTTGCAGAACAATATTCCATAAATTTAAAGGAGAAGTTGCAAAAAGCTGGTGTTGTTCTTATAAAAGGCGAGGGAAGTATGGCTAGCGTTAATGAAGTGTTGGTCCAAGGTTCTAACAAAAGCCAGCTTGTAAAAGGTAAATCTATAATATTAGCTTGGGGTTCGGAGCCGTCTTTTCCCTCTCACTTACCCCGTGAAGACAATCTTATAGTTTCTATTGATGAGATTGCTCATTTTAGAAATATTCCCATTAATATCTTGGTGTTAGGCTCTGGTAAATGGGGGTCCGAAGCCGCTTTAGGCTTCCAAGAGCTGGGTTGCAAAGTTTTTTTGTGTCCTAACTCTGATGAGATTTTCTCTGAAATGGACTCAGAGTTTAATGCTAAAGCCGAAGATCAATTAAAAAATAAAAAAATAAAAATTTTATTTGATAAAAAAATTGTTTCTTATTTTAAAAATGGAGATGATTTAGAAATAACCCTTGAAACAGGCATTAAATTTTCTGCCAATTTAATTGTTATGTTTGATGAAAGGAAGGGCCTCCATCAAAATAAAGAAGTAGAAAACCTAGGTGCTAGGCTTGGTCCAAAGGGCGAAATCCTTGTTGATGAGGGAATGATGACAAGTATCCCTGGGATTTTTAGTGTAGGAAGTATTTCAGGCCAACGGGTAACAGATTCCATGGCGAAAGAGCAAGGTAAAATCGCGGCTGAAAATGCTATGGGAAAAAAGCGACAGATTAATTCTGATTTAGTGCCAGTTACGGTTCAATTGGTTCAAAAGATTGGTTATGTCGGGTGTTCTATGAAATCTGCTCTTGATCAAGGATTTCATCCCATTGAAGGGGTTAATGAAAATATAGAATTTTGCGAAGGCGGCGAGACCGAAACGTTTAAAATTATTGCAGATAAACGTTCAAAATTAGTAGTTGGGGCACAAATGATTTCAGACCAAGCAGATGAGTTAATTCCTATAGTTTTATTACTTATAAAAAAGGGTATTACTGTGGCAAATCTTGCAAATACTTTTTCCAATGAAGGTACACGTTTTCAAGGACTTTGTGGTGCTGCACGTGCTTGCTTAAATGCTATTAAATCTTAAATGTATCTTACCTTGACTCGATATTTTAATTATGTTAAAAACCAACTCTTTAGCGGCAGTTTTTTGCGTAAATTTTAGATTTCGAATATGACCTAGCCCTTTTATAATTAACATTTAAAAGGTTCTTCCATATGGCAACAGATAAGGAAAAAAAAGAAGAAGAGATAGATACCATTTGGTCACGACGTGATTTTTTCTCTTTGGCGGGATGGGCCAGTTTTATGTCTGCTTTAGGCTTGTCATCTCTGTATTTTGCAAGACTTCTATTCCCCAGAGTACTCTTCGAACCATCTCCCATTTTTAAAGCTGGTTATCCAAGTGACTATACAGTCGGGGCTGTCAGTACAAAATATATTAAAGATCAACGGGTATGGATAGTTCGCGATGAAGAAGGAATTTATGTTCTTTACGGGTTGTGCACCCATTTAGGTTGTACTCCAAGATGGTTAAATACTGAAAGTAAGTATAAATGTCCTTGCCATGGCAGCGGTTTCACAAAAGAAGGTGTAAATTTTGAGGGACCAGCACCTCGCCCTTTGGAAAGGTTAAAAATTGCACTTGCTCCAGACGGTCAGATCATAGTTGATAAAAGTAAAAAGTTTCTAGGAGAAAAAGGGCAGTGGAATGATCCAGGAGCAAAACTTCTGGTCTAGTTAATGACGAATATAATGGCTTGGTAAGCATTCCTACTTCGTCGAAGTGAAAATACTCAAAGTTTGATGGAGGATTGATATTGGCAAATAAATCACCCCAAATTCCGAATATTGCGGAATTCATGGATAAAATAAAAAGTGGAAAAATATTCAGTGAAATAGCCAAAGAAATCACTGAATCCCAGCTTTGGACATCATCTTTTAGGCATGGTTACGCAGACACACCTAGAAATAGGGTTCTGCAAATTGCTAGTAATGTTTGGCTGCATCTTCATCCAGTGAAAATGCATCGCCATGCCCTTCGAATAAAATTTACATGGTGTATGGGTGGAATTACGTTTCTACTTTTTTTGTCAACGGTAGTTACAGGCGTAATTTTGATGTTTTATTACAGACCTGTTGGTGAATATGCTTACTATGATTTGAAATATCTGCAATATGATGTTCCATTTGGAATGTTGATGAGAAATATGCATCGGTGGGCAGCTCATGCAATGGTTATTACCGTTTGGTTGCACATGTTCAGGGTATTTCTAACGGGTTCCTATAAACCTCCAAGAGAATTTAATTGGGTAATAGGGGTGTTCCTAGTTACCTTTACGCTGCTACTTAGCTTTACGGGTTATCTTCTTCCTTGGGATCAATTGGCGATGTGGGCGGTTACTGTTGGTACCAACATGGCTAGAGCAACACCGTTTCTCGGAAACGAGGGACCATTTGCTGAATTTGTTGGGGTAACACCTAGATATGATGCAAGGGCATTACTTATAGGGGGTAGTTTAGTTGGACCTCCGGCTCTTTTAAGATTTTATGTTTTACATTGTATTTTTATACCGCTTATTGCTGGAGCATTGATGATTGTTCATTTTTGGCGAATACGTAAGGATGGCGGAATATCCGGTCCTCTTTAACAATACTTTTTAATAAATAACCGGTGGCTAATAATGGCTGAAGCGGCAACGCCAAAACAAAAAGTTAAAGAAATACCAGAAAAACTTCATGTATGGCCCTATTTGGTTCGTTTGGAGTTCCTCTGTGCGCTTGTAGTAATAGTTGCTCTCACAGTATGGTCTATTGTCATTGATGCACCACTTGAGGAAGCCGCAAATCCCACGAAGACTCCAAACCCATCAAAGGCTCCTTGGTATTTCTTAGGACTTCAAGATATTCTGGTTTATTTCGATCCCTGGTTTGCTGGAGTTATTGCCCCCGTTCTGATAATTGTCGGGCTCATGTTGATTCCTTATTTAGATGTGAATCCAAAAGGAAATGGTTACTACACTTATCACGAAAGAAAGGTAGCAATATGGGTTTATTGTTTTGGATTTCTTGTTCTATGGATTGCCTTAATTATTATGGGTGTGTTTTTAAGGGGGCCTGGTTGGAATCTTTTTATGCCATGGCAATATTGGGATCCGCATAAAGTTGTGGCGCTCGTCAATGTCGATCTTCCCTATGCATTTGGATTTAGAGATTATACTTGGTCTGCTATTTTTGGCGGGGCAGTTCTCTTGGCGTACTTTGGTATAGGGACAGGTATATATTTTTTCATGGAGAGAAAAGCTTTAAAGTCAGTGGGTTTTCTTAGGATGTTTTTAAAAATTCAATTGGCTCTTATAATGATAGGTATCGTTATTAAAATTGTTCTCAGGATAGGCTTTAATATAAAATATATAATGGTTACTCCGTGGATAAGTGTGTAGTTTAGTCTGTAACAAAAGATTAGAGTATAAAATTGGCTGAAGAAGAAAAATTTGAAGAAGAAAACCAACCTGATTTTAAAGAAGGGGAATTTGACGAGCATACATCGTACAGTTTCCTTTTTTTTCTCATAGCAGGTACCACCCTTTTTGTAACACTTTGGGCATTTTGGGATGATGAGTATGCTCGTCGAGGCTATAAAAAATATCAAGAGGCTTTTTTTAAAGAGCAATATGCCAAAGCTGATAGAGAATGGAAAAGCATCAACAAGGAAATTGCTAGTACAGAAAAACAGCTCACGGAGAATATTAATAATAAGTCAGATGAACTTGAGGCGAACGACGAATTTGTTGACCTTGTTGAGGAGGTGCGGCTAAAACAGATTGCGTTAGATGAGAAAAAAGAGGAAAAGAAGTTTGCCGGTAGTCGTGTCGACGAGGCTTATTACTATTATAAAAAGGCCATGCACGCGGGTGAGAATTACGATGTGGAAAAAGCCACCCTGCACTCTCTTGAAGATAAGGTAAAGGCATTTGACCCAATAATAGATGAAAAACAAAAAATCCTGAATGAAGCAGAGAATAGACTTCTTAAGGTAAAAGCAGATCAAATAAAGCTTCAAAAGGAACTCGATGATTTAACACGAAAAAAAGGTCAATTAGAATTAACGATGGATTATTACAAGCCATTTCCCTTTTTTTGGAGACCGGCCGAAATCGTCCAAACAGTAATTCCCGGCTTTGGAGTAAACAGTTTTAAGGAAATTATATATCGAGTAGATCGATGCATGACCTGTCACATCTCCTATCAGGATGAGCACTACAATGATTTTGAGCAACCCTTAAAGACGCACCCAAATTTAGATATACTAATTAAAAAACATCCACCCGAGCGTACAGGTTGTACTTGGTGTCATTTGGGGCAAGGCTCAGCTACAGCGCCAGCCGATCATGCGCACGGTTCCCACCATGAAACTGATCAAACTCTTGAAGTCAATGAACCTATCCTACATGGTGATTACCAGCAGGCGACATGTCGAAATTGTCACGCAGAGGTTCTCGAGCTTGAAGGTGCTCCGTTACTGACTAAAGGGAAAAAACTATTTATCAAGTTAGGATGTCACGGTTGCCACCTGGCAGATGGATATGCGAATCAGGGGAAAGTTGCTCCCTCCTTATTGCGTATTGGTTCAAAAGTTGATCCAAGCTGGCTTTACCGATGGATAAAAAGACCGAAAGATTATCTGCCAGAAACCCGTATGCCTGAATTTGGGTTCAACGAGAAAGACCTATTAGGTACTACCGCTTATCTTCTAGATGTTTCTGATAAAAATTACAAATTAAATAAAAAATTTGAAGGCGGTGATGAGGAAAAAGGCAAAAAGCTTTTTGAGTCAGTTGGTTGCCAAGCCTGCCATACACTTAATGGTAAAGGTGAAAAACATGCACCTGATTTAAGCAATATTGGTAATAAGGTGAGTGCAGATTGGTTGGTTACTTGGGTGGGTGGACCACACACTTATAACCCCAAAAGTAAAATGCCTGATCTTAGATTGAAAAAAGACGAAGCATCAGATATTGCAGCTTATTTAATTCAGTTTGGTAAAAAAGAGAGGATTCCAGGGCTAGAAGCAAAATTGAAAAACCCTGCAATTATCAAGCATGGGGAAACAGTGATCCGTAGACGAGGCTGTTTTGCATGCCATGATATTAAGGGCATGGAGAAGGAAGGTCGTATTGCTCCAGAATTATCAGCCTTTGGGAGAAAAATGATTGTGGAGTTAGAGTTTGGTGATACGCATATTCCGCATACTTGGGAAAATTGGACGAAAACTAAACTCAGAAAACCAAGCTCATTTAGGACAGAACGTGTTTTGGACAAGATGCCCAACTTTCATTTGTCAGAAGATGATATCAATGCGCTAGTGGTTCTTCTTAAAGGCTTTAATGGAAGTAAAATTCCTATAAAATATCGCAAAACTTTATCAGAAAAAGAAAAAGTCATTGAAACAGGTCGGCGAATAATAACTAAATATAACTGTCGAGGTTGCCATAATGTAGAAGGAAAAGGCGGGGATATTCAAAAATACTTGAAAGCCAAGACACAATATCCACCTCCTTTGGAAATGGGTGACTACCATGTTGGTGAAAGACTGAAAAGTTCTTGGCTCCACTCTTTTTTAAGAAGCCCAATTTCTGTAAGAACATGGATAAAGGTCAAAATGCCTACGTTTGCCTTTACAGATAAAGAGGTTCGAGATTTGACTGCATACTTTGAAGCCCTTTCTCCAGGGTCTGAATATGAAACAGGAGTGCATCAAACTAAGGACGCTGTTATTGCACAAAAAGGTGCAGCAATGGTGACTTATATGGATTGTGGTCGTTGTCATGATGATGGGCAAAAAGGTATAGAATTTTCTCTAGCTAGTCAACGGTTACGAGAGGATTGGATACCAAAATGGCTTAAAGACACTAGATCGTTGATCCCATGGACACCAATGCCTTCTCATTGGGTTAAAAGTGGAGATAAATATAAGGTTCCTACAAAATTTGATGAAATCAATACTATAGGTGATGTAGATGCACAGGTAAATACATTAAAAGATATGATAGTAGCCTATAACACCGCTGAATTGGATTTCGATGAGTCTTTAGGTGAGATGGATGAAGAAGGGGATGAAGAAGGGGATGAAGAAGGTGACGATGACGATGAAGATGAATAAAAATTGCATAGTGCTTATATCATTTATATAATTTTAAATACAATTTTTGGATAAGGATGCATTATGGAAAACACAGGTCTCGAAAACTTTTTGTTAATTGCTACAAAACCAGATAATATTCCGATTGGAACTATGTTGATTTTCGTGGGTTGGGTTTTTTGGATTGCGGTTAAACAGATGATCGCAAATGATAAGTGGATAAAGCAGGGGAAAAAAGAAAAAATTTGGGATGAAATGATTAAGTAAGTGGCCATCTTCGTAATCACTTTCGTTGCTTTTATAATTGGTATTTTGCTTATTGTATCCCTAAAGAAAACTTCCCCCCCGACCCCCCAAGAAAAAGTTCAATTCGATAATCCCGATGATATTCCTAGGTTTCTGCTAGATCCTGCTGCATTCAAAGATAAGTGTATAGAATTTCTTGAAAAGTTTAACTTAGAATATGTTCATTCTGTTTGGGCTGATGATCATGAACTTGAAATAGCGATGAACGATGAAACACCTGTTGTTGGCGGTGCTTATTTAGCTCTTTGCATTATTGACCCACCTGGAAAAACGGTAAATGCAATAAAAGTAAAGGGCTTTTTGGACACGGTAAAAGGTGAGGGTGCTTCTCGTGGGATTTTTATAACCACTGGATATTTTACAGATGAAGCCATTCGATCCATTGATGAAGAGCCTGTAGAATTAGTCGATGTTGTATCTTTTATTTCCTACCTAAAACGATTCGGCATTTATGAAAGCTCGACCGAATCATAAAAGCTGGTTATTGTGCTTTCTTCATTTCTTTATTTTCATGTGTTAATATCAAAGAAATGAAAATAAACGAAATAATAAAACTATCTTCACCCGTTTTTTCTTTTGAATTTTTTCCACCTAAAGATGAAACAGGTTTTCAAAGTTTATTCGAAACAATTGAACAATTAAAACCAGCTGACCCTGCTTTTGTCTCAGTCACCTATGGTGCCGGTGGAAGTACGCGCTCTAAAACGGTAGATCTTGTAGGTAGAATAAAAAATATAATTGGAATTGAAAGTATGGCCCACTTGACATGTGTGGGTCATAAAATGGATGAAATTAATTCTGTTCTTGAAAGTTTATATAATTGTGGAATAGAAAATATTCTTGCTTTACGTGGTGATCCACCACAAGATCAGACGCAATTTATAAAAACGGAGGGGGGGTTCGGCTTTGCTGATGAATTGATATCTTTTATAAAATCTAAGTATCCATTTTGTATTGGAGCAGCATGTTATCCAGAAGGGCATATTGAATCTCAAGATTTATCACAAGATATGGATAACCTGAAACGTAAGGTTGATTCTGGAGTGGACTTTTTAATAACCCAGTTATTTTTTAATAATGTCCATTATTTTAAGTTTATTGAACGAGCCGAAAAAGAAGGAATTAAAATTCCTATTTTGCCAGGTATAATGCCAATTTTAAATATTAAACAATGTCAGCGCTTTACTCAAATGTGTGGTGCTAGCCTACCTGATTCCCTTGTTGCAAAATTTGAAGGAATCCATGATGATTTAAATAAAGTTCGCGAAATAGGAGTAGAGCATGCGATCAAACAATGTCGAGACTTGATTAAATCGGGGGCACCAGGGATTCACTTTTATACTTTGAATCGATCCAGGGCAACTATAGCTATTCTGGAAAATTTACGTAGTTTATAACCTTTAATTAAATTTAGATTTTTATGCTAAAAACATTTTTCTTAGTTGTTTATTTTGGTTTAATAAGTTTTGGTAATAATCTCTCTGCATGGGGGGAAAACTCAACTGTGCTTAATAATATGGTATTGATTCCCCAAGGAAAATTTAAGAGAGGGTGTAATCAATTTGGTCCTCAACATGGAGCCCCAGAACAAAGCGTACAATTAGATTCATTTTGGATTGATAAATACGAAGTTACGAATAAACAATTTGAGTTAATTTTCCCAGATCATAATTTGCGTAGAAGTGTTTATGCAGATTGTGACAGTTGCCCGGTTTCCAAAATAAGCTGGTATGAGGCTGCAGATTATTGCCATCTAGTTGGTAAATCGCTTCCTAGTGAAGCTCAATGGGAAAGGGCGGCTGGCAATGGAAATGGCTGTCAATTTCCTTGGGGAAGTGGGTTTGATCTCATGAAACCTCCAGCTAGAGGTGGATTGAATCTCAATGACAAGGCAACCCCAGTAGGTAGTTTCCCTCCTAATATAAATGGTCTTTATGATATGGCAGGAAATGTTTGGGAGTGGGTTGGTGACTGGTATTCGGTAGAGTTTTATTATGACGATACTCTTTATAATCCTAGAGGTCCAATTAAGGGTGTTATGAAGGTTAGAAGAGGAGGTTCTTGGTCGGATTCGGTTAAGGCTATGGCCACAGGTTACAGAGATTGGAGTAATCCATTTTCTCGAGGTTTTACTGATATTGGTTTTCGCTGTGTTGTAAATATAAAGTCAAAGGTAAATTAAATTGGTTACTACCACAAAACTTGATTATATTAATCGATTAATCGACGATTGTATTACTGAAGATGGTGAGGCTTTAGAGCTAAATGGAAAGTTTATTGGGGATGAAGGTGTAGAGGCTTTGGTTAGTACTAATAGAAACTTCGATGTTGAAAACCTAGATCTCAGTAGGAATAAATTAACTTGGCGAGGCGCCCACCATTTATTTCATAGTCATCAGTTTAAGAGTTTGAAGCGGTTATATCTTGGAGATAACAATGTGTCTGATAAGGGCATTAAAGCACTCCCAGATGCTAATTTTGTAAGTAATTTATCTCTTTTGGATTTGCGTTATAACAATATTGGTCCAGATGGGGCGATGACGGTAGTGAAGTGTGAAAAATTTAGAAAATTACAGGTGTTAATTTTTCAAGAAAATGCGATTGGTGACGAACCCATTATTGCTTTAGCAAAGGCTCCAGCTTTTGCTAATTTAAGAAAACTCAACCTTTATAGAACTGATCTCTCGGTAAATGGGGTTAAGATTATTGCCAAATCAAAGGTTTTGCAACGGGTAAAGCACCTTAATCTAGCAAGGAATTACTTAAATTTAGACTCGGCTCAATATATTGCTAAAACCAAAACCCTGGTCAATATAGAAACTCTATTGATGTTTGATACAGGTATCGGAGATGCTGGGGTTCAGGTAATCATGGAATCTGACTCTTTTAAAAATTTAAAAACCTTAAGGGTTACTTGAGATCATTTAAGAATAGCGGTCGTTTAGCCAGGGTTCACCTGTATTTGAATAACCTCTTTTTTCCCAAAAACCTAATTCATCATAATCGCGGAAAATAATCTCACCAATCCATTTAGCCCCTTTCCAGGCATATAATTGAGGGGTTATCATACGAACAGGACCGCCGTGCTCTTTTGTTAAGGGTTGGTTCTCCCATTTATGAACAAGAAGAACATCGTATTTCATGGCTTCTTCTAAGGGTAGGTTGGTGGAATAGCCATCCCATGCTTTTATAAATACATATTTGGCACTAGGTAATACTTCACAACATGCAGCTATGTCAGAGAATTTCACACCTTCCCATTGATTATCCATCCGGCTCCATGTTGTCACGCAATGAAAGTCAGATATATCCTTAGTTTGTGGTAGCTCCTGAAATGTCTCCCAACTGAAAGTTTTTATATGCTTTACCAAGCCAGATATTGTCAAGTTCCAGTTAAATTCATCTAACTCGGGGGTTACACCTAGATCTAATACTGGCCAGTTTTCTACAACTCTTTGACCTGGTGGAATTTTAGGATTTCCGTCTCGATTTAGTTCTCCTTCACCCTGGGGAATTTCATCGTATGTTGATATTTTATTTTGAAAAGCACGTCGATATTCAATCAGCTTTTCTCTGCTTTTAATTTTTTTGGAGTTAGGATTATATTTCATCATTTCTAGGTAATATAATCTAAATATATGAAATTAAAGGATAAAAATTAATATTTATGTGCGAATAAGTTGTATTTTTGTTTTAAAATCCTAAATATCTATCATCAAAATTATTATAGCTATTTATTTCTTTACCCAAAATCATATTTTGTAAAAGGCATGAAAAATTTTAGGATAAAGTGATTTGTTATTTTCTCCGAAAATATATAAGAATCGCTATATATTTGGAGATATTTTATTAATGAAATTAAAAATTCTCACTTTTAACTGGCACGAACCTTACCTTTGCCTCTTATCAAGATTAAAACATGACTTCCTTATTGTAGAACCTGAAATTGCACCTAATCATTATAGGCGATGGGATCAAAATATGCGCTCTATTCCTAAAAATTTTAGTTTGATCTCAATGGTTAAGGCTAATGAAATGTTAATGGAAGGTGAGATTGATTGCATTATTGCGCATAACGTAAAAGATTTAATAAATGTAAAGGGTTATTCCCTTCCAAAAATATTAGTTTTTCATAACTGCCTTAGTACTGAAATAAAGCTTTCAAAAAACAAGGTCAATAGAGAGGAATATTTGGAAAAAATAGAGCCTTTATTGGCTAATACGACCAAAGTATTTATATCAGAATTTAAAAAAACAGATTGGGGCATGAAGGGTCATATTATTTTACCTGGATTGGATGTTTCTGAATACGGTGGTTACACCGGAAATAATGAATTTGTATTGAGAGTAGGGAATATGCTTAAAGAGCGTGATCTGATGATGGGTTATTCAGTCAGTGAAAAAATTGCTGGAGAACACCCTTTGCTTACACTTGGTTTGAACCCTGGCATTCCTAAATCGAGAATGTCTAAAGGCTTTGATGATCTACTCATGGCGTTCAGAAATAATCGAGTTTATTTAAATACCACTGTAGATGGATATGAAGATGGATACAATTTGGCCATGCTTGAGGCAATGGCTGTAGGAATGCCGGTTGTATCTACATTTAATAAAAGCTCTCCTATTGTAGATGGAGTAAATGGTTTTTGCTCCGATGATCCGGCATTTTTAAACGATTGTATTGGTTTACTGATGAAAGATTCAGTATTGTCTGAACGATTAGGGAGAAATGCTAGGCAAACAGTGACTCAAAAGTTTCCAATGAGCAAGTTCAAAAAATCTTGGACGGATGTGATTGAATTAGCAATTAAAGATTTTCTTGTTAATACAGGGATCAACCTGGAGAAAGAAGAAAAAAAATTTGATGAGAAAGAAAAAAAGAATATTTTAATGGATTTCGTTTCATATCCGGCTACAACTGCTTATTATTTTGAAAGAGCATTAAGACAAAATCATAATGTTATTACCTGTGGAGACATGATTAATGACGAAGTAAAAAAAATTTGGAATCTGGAAGCATTAAAGTGGGAAGTTAAGCAGCAGGATATAAAAAGGACTAATAGCTGCAAATTAAAAGGTGTCGTGGCTAACCTTCCTAAAGGATGGAACCTCGATTTATACTTATGGATAGAAACAGGATTGGGAGATATTCCAATTGATTTGCAGGATTTTGATTTCTTAAAGGTCTGCTATCTAATAGATACCCATATAAATTTTGATAAACACCTAGAATTAGCAAAAAATTTTAATTTTGTGTTTTTGGCTCAAAAGGCATATGTGGAAAAAATGAAAAAAGAAGGAATAAATAATGTTTATTGGCTTCCTCTTGCTTGTGATCCTGATATCCATGGGCAAATTGGGGAAGAGAAGAAATGGGATGTAGGGTTCGTAGGAACAATTTCAGATAACAATAATCGAAGAAAACAGTTGCTTGAAAAAATCGGATCACATTTTAATTTGAATTGTGATCGAAAATTCATGGATGAAATGGCATTACATTATTCCCAATCAAAAGTTGTATTTAATAACGCCATAAATAATGATTTAAATATGAGAGTCTTTGAAGCACTTTGCTCTGGGAGTATGTTGATTACAGACAATCCAGAGGGTAGTGGGCTTGAGGAGATGTTTGATAATAAAAAGCATCTTGTTTTATATAAGGATGAGTCTATAGAAGAACAAATAGCTTATTATCTTAAGAATAATAAAGAAAGACAGGAAATTGCTCAGCAAGGAAGGCGAGAAGTATTAAAAAAACATACTTATCTTCACCGTGTGATTGAGTTCATGAATATTTTAAATACTCAATTATCTTCAAAGCAGAACATAAATTGCAATTCCTCCAAACCTGATAATTATTATAAAAATGTTCGATATGATTTGTTACCACTAGTTCCAGAAGATGCTAAGTGTATTTTAGAGGTAGGTTGTGCAGAAGGTATGACTGGAAAAGAACTAAAAAAAAGACCAGGATTGTTTGTAGCAGGTATTGAACTAAATAAGGATGCGGCCGAATTAGCCCGAAGTGAGTTAGACGATGTGGTTGTGGGTAATATAGAAGAGATTGATATTCCGTATAACGAATCCTCATTTGATTGCGTAATTTTTGCCGATGTTTTAGAGCATTTAGTGGATCCTCTTGCAGCCCTTAAAAAAACAAATAAGGTGTTAAAGAATGATGGCTCAATAATAATGAGCATTCCCAATGTCCAGTTTTATGGGGTAGTACATCAATTAGTTGAAGGAAACTGGACTTATCAAAAGGAGGGGATTCTTGATGAAACACATTTGAGGTTTTTTACTTTAAAGGAAATAGAAAAGTTGATCGAAGATGCAGGGCTATATGTAAAACGTATTGAAGAAACATTAGATCCAAAATATAAAGATTTACAAAGTGATGATCATAATTCTATTAAATTAGGACGACTATCAATAAATAATTTATCAGCTGAAGAAATACGCCGGTTCTTTGTATTTCAATACAGAATAATCGCAGGGAAAGTATGTTCAAAAAATCAAATTGAATCACTTAATGAAATAAATATCGATAAAATTATGTCTGTAGCATTGAGTGATTATGAAAATGGAGAATATGGAACAGCGTTAGGTAAATATGAAAAAGTATTAAATATAAATCCTGCCTGCGCAGAGGCGCTATCTGGGATAGGTAATTGTTATATGAAGTTACAAAACCCAGATAAGGCAGAAGCTAGTTTTATCAAAGCTAGAGTACATGATCCTGATAATTATAAAGCTTGGTTAGGCTTGGGTTTATTAGAATTATATAGAGATAATAAAAAAGAAGCTGAATTTAATTTGAAACGAGTTATAGAAATAAATCCAAAATCTGACAAAGCATATTGCGCATTGGGTATTTTAAATTCTAACACTGGAAACCTTGTGGGTGCCGAATGTAAATTTTGCCAGGCGTTGGATATAAATATTGAAAACTTAACAGCCATACAATTGTTAATTGATCTTTCATATAAAACGAAAAGATATGATCCAGTTTACGAGTATTTGAAGAGATTTGTGGATATTTATCCTACCAATTTAAATATGCTATTTGCCCTTGCTGGGATTCTATTCAAGATGGGAAAAACTGATGCATCTTTGCAAATTTTGGATGATGTTTTGGCTCTGGACCCTAAGCATCAATATGCATTGGAGTTTCAGAATAGTGTGCGAGCTGTCTCTGCAAAATAGAAATATATATGGATTTTTTTGATAAAAATATAAAACTTCTTCAAGAATACGATCCTGCACTTGCTAATCGTGTTAAGGGAATAAAATTTTCTGAAAACGTAAATGTAATTTTGTCAAAAGAAAGAACCCCTGTGCCGCAAGTTAAAGGGGTCAGTTTGCATAGTCTGTATTATCCAAAAAAAGAAGGTGGTCAGATAACTAGAAATTTTCAATCCAAAGATGATTTGAGAACTGTTGTTTTTGGATTGGGATTTGGATATCACATCTTACCATTAGCCCAAAAGGGTGAATTGACAGTTGTAGAGCCTTTAATGACATTATTTAGAGCTTTTTTATCATCTGTTGATCTTTCACCTTTCTTGCCAAGAGTGCGCTTTAGGATTGCCGAAACACCTGCGAGTTTATTAGCTAGATATGAGCCTGCAAATTGGAACATTTTTAAGCATATGCCTTCTGTCCGTATTGGAGAGGTCTACTATCAGCAGTTGGAGAAAGGGATTGAAACCCGGAAATATTTATCCCAAAAATCATTAAAGATATTAGTTGTAAAACCTATATATGGTGGATCTTTACCCACGGCCAATTACTGTTTAGAAGCATTGAGTAAATTAGGACATGAAGTTGAGTCCGTAGATTGTGAAAAATTTTCAGATAGTTTTTTTGCATTAAAAGATATAACTCGAATTAAATTAAACTCAGAGGTTTTGTATAAAAAGTTTGAAGGTCTAATGGGTGAGGTGGTTCTTGCAAAAGCGGCCGAATATAGACCTGATTTAATATTGGTATTAGCTCAAGCTCCACTATGTCCTGAAGTGGTTTGTCGTTTAAAACAACTAAAAGCTCCTATTGCTTTCTGGTTTGTTGAGGATTACAGAACTCTTACTTATTGGAAGGAGGTTGCATCCTGTTATGATCATTTTTTCACAATTCAAAAGGATGATTTTCATTCTGAATTAATAAGTAATGGTGTAAATGATTGTTACTATCTACCACAAGCTGCGGAACCATCGGTTCATCGACCTTTAAGTTTAACATTCGAACAAAAACAAAAATACGAAGCTGATATATCATTTATGGGTGCTGCTTATCATAATCGTCTGCATTCATTTCCTAGATTATTAGATAATGATTTAAAAATTTGGGGAACAGGATGGAATATTGAAACACCTCTGGGTAAACGGCTTCAAAATAATAATAAACGAGTTGGATCTGAGGAAATAGTAAAAATTTATAATGCAGGAAAAATAAACCTGAATCTTCATTCATCTACTTATCATTACGAAATAAATCCAGAAGGAGACTTTGTTAACCCAAGGACTTTTGAGATTGCTGCCTGTAGAGCTTTTCAGCTTATAGATAGTCGTTCCGATTTGATAAATTTGTTTAAAATAAATGAAGAAATGACAGTATTCCAATCTCTAGAGGAATTAAAAAGTCAAATTCACTACTATCTTTCAAATCCAGATTTGAGTAATACAATTGCCTGTAAAGCTTATTCAAGAGTATTGAATGAGCACACCATGCAACATCGTATGCAGGAAATGCTTATTCATGTATTTACTAATAGGTTGGTTTCCATAAGAAATTTAGATGATAAAAGGCTTGATCCATTGGATTATTGCATAAATAAGGCAGGAAAGGATACAGAGTTAGGCCAATATTTAATGACCTTCAAAGGAACTAGTAATTTTTCGTTAAAAACACTAACAAACCATATACATAAAGGTAAAGGTGATTTAGATGACAATGAAACTTTGCTAATGATGCTTGATCAATTGATACAGGAGAAAAGATAATTGTGGTTCAAAACATATTGATATTAAGTTTAACTCGCATGGGCGACCTGATTCAAACCACACCTTTAATCAAAGGTCTTAAGCAAAAATATCCCAATGCAAAAATTACATTGATGATTTCTAGTGATTTTGAAAATGCTGTTTCTTTAATTCCTTATGTAGATGATTCCATTATTTTTAATTTAAGGCAATTTAAAGAATCAGATAATTTAGAAGATGTATCGTGGGTCAAAATTTATCGTTATATTGAATCTAAGCTAAATAATATTCGATCAAAATCTTATGACATGTTGGTAAATCTGAGTCACTCAAGGTTTAGCGCATTAATGGTTCATTATCTTAAAGTGGATAATATAATAGGATTTCATTGCAATAGTACTGGTGACCGAATGACTGGCCACCCTTGGATGCAATATTTTGGCACCGAACCTTTTAATCGTAACTTTAA
>CEUZ01085240.1_pt1 | contig 16767 bp, 16 predicted proteins | sample 361511 | NCBI WGS metagenome assembly CEUZ01 (sample SAMEA2622822, study PRJEB7988) | marine metagenome | biome: marine biome (ENVO:00000447); feature: surface water layer (ENVO:00002042); material: "saline water (ENVO:00002010), including plankton (ENVO:xxxxxxxx)" | depth 5 m
AATCGAGTTGCAAATGGAAAATATCCTCCAAAAACTGATATATCTACTGGTGAACCCATTGTAGCATCATCACTTTGAACAGCATCAATTGTACCTGCTTGCATAGCTCTAAACAACTCATCTGTTGGAACCAGCTGATCAGCAAAATATAATTCAATTTCCATTTCTCCGTGAGCAGCTTTATTAAAAGCTTCAATTTGTGGAGCCACCACATGTGCTCCTAATGGTGCCCCCGAGTACGTTTGAAGCCTCCATTTAATTGGATTGGTTGCAGCGTAACCATAGGGTGCACTTAATGTGGTAGCCCCTACAGCACCTGCTGTAACTAAACCTGCTTTTTTTAAAAAATCACGACGTTTTGTCAATTTAGAATTTTTTTTCATTTTAAATTCCTCCTAAAAAATAAACAATTAATAAAATACTAGCCTTAAATTAATTGAATGTCTATTCAATTAAATTTAAATATTTGTTAAAAAAAAATAGTAAATATCTGATTTATTTTATATTTGTCCTGGGAGCCATGTAGCAATTTCAGGAAATATCATTACAATTGCAAGTCCAAAACACATAACCAATACAAAAGGTATTATTGATCTATAAATATCAATAAGTGTAATTTCTTTTGGAGCCATAGCACGCATTAAAAATAAATTATAACCAAATGGTGGGGTCATATAGGCTATTTGACAAGTAATAGTATATAGAACCCCATACCAAATAGGATCAAAACCAAGTGCTATAATTAAAGGAACATATAAAGGAGCAACAATTACCAACATTGCCGTATCATCTAAAAACATACCCATTAAAATATAAGATAATTGCATCATTATTAAAACTCCCCAAGGACTTAATTCCCATCTTTCAATAAATAATGTTTCAATTGCTCTAACTGCACCAATTCCATCAAATACAGCGCCAAAACACAAAGCTGCTAAAATAATCCACATAAACATACATGAAACGCCAAGTGTTTTTCTTAATGTGTTCTCTAGAACTTTTCTGTTTAATTTTTTTCTCATACCAGCTGCAATCGTTGCACAAAGTGCACCAACTGCTGAACATTCTACTAAACTTGCAATACCCATAAGAAATAACCCCGTCATCGCAAAGAAAATGACAAAAGGAACAATACCTGCTCTTAATAGTTTAATTTTTTCTACAAAAGGCATTTCCCTTTCTTCTTTTGGAAGTGTAGGACCAAGTTCTGGTTGAAGTTTACATCGTATGTAAATGTATAAGATAAATAAAGTGGCCATCATTAATCCTGGAAATACTCCCGCTAACCAAAGCTTACTTACTGGTTGACGGGCTATCATTCCATACAAAACCAATACAACGCTTGGAGGCACTAAAATTCCAAGCGAACTTCCAGCTTGGACAACTCCTGTAATCATTCTCTTGTCATAATTTCGACGAAGCATCTCAGGTAGGGCAATTGTAGCACCTATTGCCATACCAGCAACGCTCAGACCATTCATGGCAGAAATTGCAACCATCATTCCCATTGTGCCAATAGCCAAACCGCCTTTAACACCACCAAAGTATACATGAAACATTTTATATAAATCGTTAGCTATACCCGATTCAGAAATCATATAACCCATGTAAATAAATAAAGGTAAGGTAAGCATCGGATACCATTTAAATAATTTCCACGCAGCAGTGTAGGGCATTTCAATTGCCCCATCTCCCCAAAGTAATAATGCTGCAGCTGCAGAAACAAAGCCGATTGCTCCAAAAACTCTTTGTCCTGTTAACAACATTAAAAGCATTGTTGTAAACATAAATATAGCTATAAATTCATAACTAAAATAATCAGCAATCATTGTACTAAATTTCTTTCCCAGTTATTTTTGCAAAGTCTTTAAAAAACATAGAAATTGATTGAAGCAACATTAATAAAATTCCAGTCAACATAAGTGTTTTAATAGGCCAAACATATGGAGCCCATGCTGTAAACAATCTCTGGTTTGTTTCAATGGTGTAAACCAAACTTGAAATAGATCCAATTAATAATGTTACGAGATAAAAGATTAAAAAAATACTTGTAAACATATCCATTTTTGCTTTATTTCTATCTGATAACTTACTATAAAATAAATCCATACGAACGTGATCCCCAGTTACCATGGAATAAGCCCCTCCAAGAAGATAGTATGCAGTAATAACAAATTGGGCCATTTCTATAATCCATATCAAAGGAAAATTAATAATGTTTCTTGTAACAAAAGAAAGAACAAGAATAAACATCATTAAAAAGACGGTGTACATTGTAAACCTACCAATCATTATAGAAAGATAGTCTACGCTTTTAACATAAGCTTTTATAATATTTGGCATGGTTGTAAAAATACTAAATAATTACAAGAACAATAGGGGATGGAAATAAAAAATCAACAGCAAATAACAAAATTAATTTATTTTATAATCAAAATATTTACACCATTTGTCAATTTTCAAATTAATTTTTGATAATTCATTTGTATAGTTTTTCCACCTATAAACTGATGATTTATAAATTGGTTGAATTACTTGATCATAACTTGGAGTTCGAATTCTTCCCCTTGCTTTATTAATGGCTCCAGAATCAAGGAGTTTTTTATCCCATTTTAATCCCATAAAATTCATTAATTTTAATAATGTACTTTGTTGATTATTAATTAGATCTTCGTATTTAATTTGGTGAATATTATCTGTAGATATTTCTTTATAATTTTTCCAAATTTTCATTATTTTATCATACATTTCCGCAGTAGTTTCCAAATCTAAAAAATTTATCATAGCATTATTTAACTTAAACTGCTGAATATAACTACTGAGAACGCAATCAAGAGGGTGCCGTAATGAAAAAATGAATTTAGCATTTGGGAATACTAGATTAATGATTCTAGCTTCAACAATATTTAGAGGGAGCTTATCCACTATAATATTCTTATTTATTTTTTTTATATCTATTACTTTTGATAGTTCTGAAAAATATTTATCAGCAAGATTTTGTAATTTTTTATTACTAATATTTTGTAAATTTTTTATTGAAACCAAATCTTTATTCATTTCTGACACCATATTTTTTTCTTCACAAACAATAATATTTTTGTGTCTTCTTAAAATTGTATCTAATAACGTCGTTCCTGATCGAGGAAACCCAATTAAGAAAAAATGATTCACTTTTTTATTAATACTAGCTGGTGTTTTAAACTTTATTTTTGATTGAATTAAGTATTCATCTAGTTTTTTCATAAATGAGTTATTTGTTAGACGATGTTTACCAATTAATTTTAGACTCATTATATTGGCATTTTCAAAATATTGATAAGCTTCTGAATAATTTTTTAATTTATCATTAATAACCCCTAACTGGTAATGTTTTTTTATATTCCAAATATTATTATTCATATTAATTTCTAAAAGATTTTGTTTCGCTTTTTTATATTCGTTATTTTTTTTTAATAATAAAGAATAATAGAATTTTATTATTTGATCATTTTTGAAAATTTTTAAAACAGAATCAATTAGTTTTTTAAAATTAATAATAGAATTTGATTTTTCATAAATTTCTAATAAATTGTAGACCGGATCTCGATAATTGCGATCTAAAGATATTGCTTTTTTAAAATGAGTTATCGATTTTTTTTCCTCATCAAGATAAGCAAGAACCATGCCCAAATTATTTTGTGTAGTAGGATTTTTTTCATTAATTAATAAAGATTTATTAAAATATTTCTTTGATTGTTCATACTGATCTTTTTTTATGTAAACCTCACCCAATCTATCATAAATCTTAAAACTTTTTTTGATAGATAAAATTTTTTTATAAATTATTATAGATTCTTCGAGATTATTATTTTTTTCATAAATTAACGCTAATAGATTTAATATTTCTAATTCTTTAGGATTTATATTTAGATAATCATTTAATTTTGTAATGGCTTCATTGTATTTATTTTGATTTATTAAATCCAAGCTAATTTTTATGGCTTGTGATTTTTCACTTTGCATTTCTAAATTTTATTAAGATTTATTTAATTCTTTCTTGGACTACCGACAAGAAACAAATGTTATAAATAGTCATTCGTAAGATATTATAATCATTTTTAACGAATAGTTAACATAATCTTTCATTTAAAATTAAGATAGTATATAGAAAATATATTTAATTAGCGGGCGTAACTCAGTGGTAGAGTGCAACCTTGCCAAGGTTGATGTCGAGGGTTCAAGTCCCTTCGCCCGCTCCATTATTTATTATTAAAGATTTTTTCTAATTTCTTTAATTAAGAGATAATCATAATAATTATAATCGATAATTTGCTGATTTAATTTTTGAATCATTAAATCTATAAAATCTCTATCATAATTACCTTTATTTTTAATAGTATAAGATTCCAATTTAAAATCATAAAATGAAAAAAATTTTTCTAAAAATATTTTAAAGGAATTTAAATCACCAATTAATTTAAAATATTTCAAATTATTAATTGCTATTTCAAAATCAGCTTTGGTTATCTTATAGTCTTTTTCAACAAAAAAATATTTTTCATAGGGAATGCCTGCAATTGTTTTAGTAAAAGTATTTGAAGTAATAAAGTTATTTCTTAATAAGTTTATTATTATTGGGATATCCAATTCTGACAAAGTAAATTCAAAAGAAATATTATCTTTAATTCTTTTTATATTATCTAAGTTTCGTTTTTTTTCTATATAAGTATAAAAATATTTAAAATATAGATTTGAAAAAAAAGTTTTATGAACATCTCTAACCAAAGTATATAAATCAACATTTTTACATTCATCGCTAAAAACAAAATGACCACTAAATAACTTGTTTTTTGGTTGAACATTGAAATAATTAAAAGAAAAATTGGGTAAATAGCCCTTAAAACCAGTTTGTAAAAAATTATAATTTTTTTGATTACCTATTTTTTGTAAAATATTGTTAAATGTTGATCCTCCGGTCTTTGGGATATGTAAAAAAACTATTTTTTTCACGATAAGTCAAATATAAATGTTTAAAATTTATAGTCAAACATTTGAATTTCTTTCCAAAATATATCTTCAATTAGTTTTTTAGACTTATTGTCATAAAATTTTTTATAGTCCTGGTCTCTTTTGTTCTTTTTCTCAAAAATTTCTAATTTACCACTAAAAGGAATACCTAATTTATTAAAGACCTGAGCAAGTTCTTTATCTAAATTTTCATATTTGATAATTTTATCACACATTACGTTTTCTAAGTTTTTATCCATTAGTTTATTTAAATTTAATAGTCGATACATTGGGTAATGATTAGAATTTAAGTCATTTAATAATTTCTCAAAAGTAGTGCTTTGTCTTCTTGTATTGATAACCGAATTTTGCCAATAATAATCAGAAACCACTGTATCATAAGGATTTCTAATGACGCTAAACTTATAGAAGTTATTAAAAATATCATAATTTAATTTTTGACTTAACGGTTTTAGTCTTTCTTTAACCAACCAAATTGGCATGTGAGCAAAATATTTTATTTTAAAATTTATTTTTCTTTCTAAAACATGTTTTTCAAAATAAGTATCAAGGTCATTTTTTTCAAAATCACCACGCCAATTAATTCCCTTGTATTCTGTAGTTGGTCCTACAATATCCTTGTCTTTTAAATAAGGATATAAATAACTTTCTATACTTGTACCTGCGGTTTTATAAGTTTTAATAAAAATAAATTTATATTTAAATGAAATAATCAATTTATAATTCCCGTGCTAATTGGTTGTATTCATGATTTTTTATTAATGGATGAAGACCTGTTCTGCCTACTGCATGACCAAAATTTTTAAAATTAAAATTACAAAAGCTTTTTATAAAATTTACCCTTCTGATTATTTCTTTTTTTAATTTTGAATCTAAAAAAAGAGTTTTATAATTCAAATCTTTTTTAAAGTAATTTTCAAAAATACACTTACTTTGCCAAGAAAAACCATCAATTAGTAACTTATTATCGTTTAAAGAAAATTTTGGATTAATCGATTTTAGATTTAGATTTGTTAAAATAATCTCATTATCGTATTGGTGTATATTTTTAGATTTACTAAAATGAATGTTTATCTTTTTTTCAAAATATTTATTAATCCAACGTAACATCAAAAAAAATTCATCAAGCAATCCCTTACATAATGATTGATGATCATAATTATAACTATTATTTCCTAAAGTTATCTCATTTCTAATTTCCTCTACTTTAAGAAAATGAATGAAATTTTTAGAATTAAAATTTCCTCCAATTTTATTTATACAATCAATTGTGTGAATTAATGAGTGTCCGATTAATAAAAGTGGATTTATATTTTTCTCTTTTTTCAATAATAACGTAGCTAACATCACAATTCTATTATGTATTTCTTCAAACGAATTAAGAATATTTTGATATTCATTGCAATCAGATTCCTGAAAATTAATTGTTCCCTTAATAATTTTCAATTCCTCTTTTGGATTATAAGTCATTGATGGCAAAAGTTTTAATGATGATAAAGGATAAATTTTTGGTAAATGATGGAAAAAAATATTATTATTTTTAATTTTTTTTATTTCTTTTTTAAATAAATAAAGAAATTTTGATGAAGAGATAAAATCATCATTAAACCCAATCACTAAATCTATATCTGATATTCCAGGATTCTTAATATGACCATTTTGAATTACTAATGGAGGAGAAAGATCATTTGGAAGTTTGTTTATAAAATTTATCACATAATCTAATACTACCTCATAATCATTAATTGATATTTTCATCATTATTTCAAATAAAATTTCTTTAATTTACTTATAATTTTTGGGTTCTGTATATTGTCACACATATTTTTTACGTGTTCTAAAATTCTAATTGTTAAATCATCTGAAATTCCAATAAAATTATAACTTAAATCCGGCCATTCTTTTCTGAGTACAGATGCTTGATTGAATGTTTCTAAATCACTACTTTTAGCATATTTAATTAGTTCATTTTGAAAAATACTTTTTTTGTCAAGATACTTATCTTCAATAATTTCAAACTCTAAAATAATTAACATAAAATAACTACTTAATAACTGTTTAAAACCTCCAGGCTGAACATAGGTTTTTTTATTAATTAAATTAATAATAATTTCTAGAATATTAAAAAAATTTTCAATTAATAAATCCAAATCTTCTCTAGTTTTTAAAAAAGTTATTTTATGATTATTAGTTAAAATTCCCTTATCAAGAACATTGATTGGCATAAATGATTGAGGATAGCATTCAAGATCTGAAGATAGATTTAAAAACGCTGAGTGATGTCCAATAGGATCATGAAGCGCAATTTTTTTATTAATGCTATCAATTTGCAAATAAAGATCGTTTAATTTTTCTAGTGAATTAATATGTTTATTTTTGATAAAGATGGTTACGTCTATGTCGCTATAATTAGTTATATAACCATCTGCCTGGCTTCCGTGCATAACTAATGAAAAATAATTTAATTCATTTGAATTTGATAAATTTAAAATATCTTTCGCAATATTTGTAAGATTTGTATTGGCAGAAGATAACAATGTGTGATTTATAATTTGACTATCCGAAAAATAATTTGAAAAATTAAAATTTAAAAAATCTATAATATTATCAATTTTAGTTCCCATTATCTTATTGAAGATTTTAATATTTGATTTAATTACTTCGCTAAATACAGGAGGTTTAGAAAAAATTGTTTTTAAAGTTTTTTTTCTAATTCTTTGGGCAATGCTATATAATCTGAGATCAGTAATAGAATCAAATTCATAAAGATGTTTTAAAATTTGTTTTTTTTGAAAGGCAAAATTTTTCATAAGAAAATTAAAATTTCATATCCCCGTATATTTTTTTTGCCATTTCAAACAACATTAGTTTGCGATTTCCGCCTTTAAAATGAAGAACTTTTTTATTATCTATCTTATCCATTATTGATGTTGGAGTATAATTAAAAATATCTCCATCAAAAATTTTAATATCTTTCTTATGTTTTTTTAGTAGTTCGCGCAGAGCTATTTGGTCACCATACCAACGATAATAATTTTTTGTCATAACGTTAAAAACTGATATCATATAATCCATTAACTCAATATTTTTACAAAAAAATATTCCAGCGTTAACTGGCATTTCAACGTTAAGTTTTTTATTTATGAGTTCCGGAAATTTTTCTCTATGTATTTTGGTATCTTTTATAATTCGATCATGCTGATTTAATGGTCTTAGAGTAATGGAAAAATTAAATTTACTATCATTAAAAAAATCCTCAATAGAATCTAATAAAAACATATCTGCATCTAAAAAAATGGTAGGGCCATATTTATTTAATATTTCTCTTTTTGATTTCATACTATCAAAAATGAATTGTGATTTATTAAAATTAAATCGTTCTACAAAGTCCGCTAATTCAATTTTTTTTGTTTTTTGATCAGAAATTTGAATAATTTTACTGTTCTTATGATATTTTTTTATAGAATATGACAAAATTGATCCCATATCAAAAATATCACTATAAATATACGTGAAAGCAAAATTCATTAGAATCAATTATACTATAAACAAAAATCAAATAAAATTTTTATATATAATTTAATTCACTCATTTCTTTCGAAAATTTATTTTCGATTATTAATTGAAGATTTTTTGGAAGTTTTTCCTTCCAGTCATCTTTAATTCCTTTTCTAAAAAATTGGCCACTTTTACTAGTATTCTCATCAAATCCTTCTTTTTTTTCTAAATTTTTTAGATTTATAAAATCTACGGATTTTAAAGCATTATTAAATTTTTTACTGTCTATTTCAAATTCCATTATATTTTGAAGAAAAAATAAAATTTTGAGATATTCTGTTTTTGGAGATTCAATTATCTCTTCATATTTAAGAATTAAGCTCGGAACATCAGAACTGAAGTTTTTCCAAGATAAATAATTATTCTTCCAAGAACTTATTATTTCTGGTGCAGGCGCGCCTTTTGCAAATGACCACTTATTATCGTCCAAAAGCATTTTTACAGAGTTTTCAGTTGTTAAATTAAAATGATGCATGCTTGATATTGCTACAGATCTGGGGTCTCTGACTATATATATAAATCCTTTTGTAAACTGATTATTTGTAACTGAGTATCCACAAGCTTTCCCAACAAAACAATGTGTTTTTAATAATATAGCTTTGTTAATTTTTTGAGCATGATACTTTTGCGCTTCAATCCATAAAGGATAAACTTTTTCTAAACTATTTTTGAAATCTTCATAGGATGGACAATTAGGTAATTCTAATATGATGCTTTGAAAATTTATAATATGTTTTATTGTATCAAAAGATCTTATAATTCCATCTTTAGTAAAAAAGTAAGCAGAAAGAAAAAGTCTAACCATAGTATTTCCACTTTTCGGATAAGAAGCAAGCCAAATAAATTTTTTCATTGATTCCATTATATATATCCCAATTCTTTCATTTCATGATAAAAATTTTTTTCTATTTTGACTAATATTTCTTTTGGAACAATTTTTTTCCATTCGTCAATCTTTCCTTTTCTAAAAAATTTTTCCGCACTAATCCCTTTTTCGTTAAATCCATATTGATTTTCCATTTTTTGTAATTTATCAAAATTTACAGATTTTAAAGAATTATTAAATTTTTCTTCATTAAAATTTAAATTATTTTTATTTTCAATTAAATCTATAATTTCCTTGAATTTTTCATAAGGATTTTTAACCAAATCCTCAAACCTTATGATTAATCCAAGGTTTTTGTTTTCCTTTTGAAATTTTTTCCATGAAAGATAATGACTTTTCCAAGAAAGCAAAAATTCAGGCAATACTTGATCTTTTTTTAACGAAAGATGCTTCTCACTAACTAATTTTTTTAAACCTTCATCAAAACTTCCGTAATTGTAATGTGATTTTGCTGAAACCAAAACTGATCTTGGATCTCTTACTATGTATATAAAACATCTTGTAAAATTATTATTTGTAAATGAATAATTTTTATATTTAATTTGTGCATTATGTGTTTTAAAAAAAAATACATTTTTAGGATATAATTCAAATAATGTTTTCTGAGCTTCGATCCAATATTTACTAATTAATTCCGGGTTCTGTTCAAGTTCATTTTTATTGAAAAAATTTTTTATTTTTTTAAAAACTAAATAATCATTAAATATACTAATATTATTTGATAAATTAAGATCTTTTAATTTCCCATTTTCAGTGAAAAAATAACTTACTAAAAATAATCTTAACATTGTGTTCCCACTTTTTGGATAAGATGCCAGCCATATAATATTTTTCATAATTTATAATTAAATATCGATGTTGCGGTTAACGTTATTTTATTTTTTCCTTTATTAAAAACAAGACTATTTGTTTTACAATTTTTTATTTTTTTTATCTTTAGATATAATTTCGTTAAACAAATGTTTTTTGCGATTTCTATTTCTTTATTTAAATAATTCTTTCTTCCAAATTTTAAATTTGGATATTGTTTTAAAAAATAATCTGTTATTTTAGTATGATAATAAGTTGAGATTTTAATTTGATTATACTTTTTCATATTTTAATGTTTAAAATGTCTTATACCTGAAAAATACATTGAGATGCCCATAGAATTTGCTTCATCAATTATTTTTTTATCATTTTTAGAGCCTCCAGGTTGAATTACTGCAATACAATTTTTTTTATTTAAGGCTCTTATGTTATCTATAAATGGAAAAAAAGCATCAGAAGCTACAACATAATTATTTATTTTCCCAAAATTTTCCCGCATTTTTTTAAGAGCAATCATTATTGAATCAACTCTATTTGTTTGTCCACCACCGATTCCAAGAACTTGTTGGTTCTTGGATATAACAATGGCATTCGAACTAACATGTTTGCAAACTGAAAAAGAAAACAATAATTCTTTCATCACTTTATTATTAATTTTTTTATTTGTAACACACTTTAATTTTTTATTATCAATTAGAATATTGTTAGGATCTTGTTCTAATAAGCCTAAAAAAACTTGTTTTTGTTCTTTATTTTTAAAATAAAATTTATCTAATTTATTTTTTATGACTATTGTATTTTTTTTGCTTAGTTGCTTAATTGCTTTAATTGAAAAATTTGGAGCTATGATGATTTCAAAAAAGAATCTATTTAACTTTTTTGCTAATAATTCATTTACCTTTGAATTTAATGCAACAATTCCTCCATAGGCACTTTTTTTATCTGATTCTAAAGATTTAACAAAAGCATTTAAAATATTTTTTGAACTAGAAACCCCACAGGGATTTGCGTGCTTTACTATAACAGAGGTTGGTTTTTTAAATTCAGATAAGCACTTAATTGCCGTATTTATATCATTAATATTATTATAACTAAGTTCTCTTCCCTGAATTTTTTTAAAATTATTATTATTGTGATTTAAATATAATAAACTTTTTTGATGAGGATTTTCACCGTATCTGAGAGGAATTACATTATTTTTATAAACATTCTTGCTAAACCAAATATATATTTGTTTATCATACCGATAAATCATTTCTATTGCCTTGCTTGCTAATTTTTTTCTAAATTCCAGAGTAGTGGCGCCATTGTTTTTAATTAGCTCTTCTTCAAAAATCTTATAATCATTAATATCACATACAACAGTAACATTTTTGTAATTTTTTATTGCAGATCTAATTAATGTATGCCCTCCTATATCAATATTTTCAATACATTTATCTAGATTCGAATTTTGTTTAACTATTTTCTCAAATGGATACAAATTTGTAATTACAAAATCTATTTGAGGAATTTTTAAACTTTCTATTGTTTTAATATGATTGTTATTTTCGCGTTTAAAAAGAATTCCACCATGTATTTTTGAGTCTAAAGTTTTTACTCTACCATTTAAAATTTCTTTTTGCTTTGTAACAGTGCTTATTTTTTTAGATGTGTAGCCAAGTTTTTTAATTTCATTGTAGGACTGTCCAGATGAAATCATTTTAATATTATATTTATTAAAAATTTTACAGATAGTAATTAATTTTTTTTTATTTGATACTGAAACTAATGCTACTTTTTTCATTTAATTAATTTTTTTTAATTCCCAATTTATTGTATTTTTTACTTTAGTAGTATAACCTGTCAACAGTATTTGCTTTGTTTTTAATGCATGATTACCATTGCCCATATATATACTTTCTTCAATTAATAATTTGTTATTAAATGTTTGAAAATTCCAAGCATTTCCATTTTTTGTTTTGATTATTATTTTTTGATCATTATTTGTTACAATACAATCACAAGAAGGCATTAAGTGGAATCTAATTTGATATGAATTATTTTTATTTATACTTTTTAAGCTATAAATTTGATCCGTACCGTTTATTGATTTTCCATTTTTAAATATTCTTAGAGTTCTTTTAACTAATATATTGTAATTCTTATTATAACCATTATGGGTTCCTGAAACTATATAGTAAGAATCAAATTCCTCGGAATTATTCGTAATTTTTGTTGGAATTCTTTTATATCCATTTTTTTCTGATAATTCGGCAATATTTGTATTATTTATTGTTAGTGTAGAATGGGCAGCTGAATATCTAAAAAAAACTTGTTTTTTCCCGATATATTTATCAGAAGCACCACAATTTGTAATAATTTTTTCATTATTATAACTTAATTCAAAACTTAATGTACCTGAATGTAGATTTTGATTTAATAATTTGCTGTTTGGCTTCGTAATATCAAAAAATAATTTTGCTTTATTTGCCTCAACAACAATCAAACCATCCTTTGCCTTAAATAAATTTTTTATTTTTATATCTTTTTCTAGTTTTGCAATTTCTTTTACATACTCTGATTTATTATTATTTGTTCCATTAAAAAGTGGCAGACTTTGATCTTTATGAAAAAGATTGTTTAATAAGGAAACCATTTCCTGAATTTGTAAATTTAATTCAGGCCAAATTTTTATTTTATTAAATAACAATATATTTCTAATTTCTAAAAGTTGATGAATAAATCTTGCATGATCAATAACGTTAATACTTTTGTGAAACTTATCATTATTATTTTGATATTTAATTTGTTTTCTTATTAAATTTATTAAATCATTAAAATTATTTTTTTTACCAAAAATTTTTATTACTATTAATAATGATTTTGAAATTTCAATATCAATTTCATAATTACTTTTCTGCAATTTATATAAAAAAAATAAATGTTTAAAATGAAAAAAAATAATATTTGTTATCTTTTTTTTAAACTCAATTTCTGCAGAAGAGCCATAAAAGTCAAAATTGATTGATAAATTTACCATTCTTCTTGCTACCAATAAATCATCCCAGTAATTAGATGACAAATTAAAATTACACTTTTCCCAATCTATAATTAATTCTCTGGATTTTTTTAATAAGTCAATTCCACCAACTTTTTTAAATTCCGTTAACCATTCAAAACTATGCATTTGTAAGGGCATAAATTTTTTTTTATTTTTTGAAAAATAATTATTGTCTATAGATAAAAGGGCTCTTTTTTGTTTTTTTGGTGCTGGTAGGGGGTTAAAATTTTCCACTCCTATGAAATCAATTTTTGTTGGTATTTTTAAATAAATTTTATAGAAAAAACTATTAACTATAAAAAAAATAAAAATTTTTATAAAATCTATTCTCATAATTTTTTATATATTCTTGCAATAAAAAATCCATCTATTCCGCCAATATTTGGAAGGCTATATGGATAAGTCTTTATAAATCCTCTTTTTGTAATCAATGATTTGATGTTATTTATTTCACTACTATTTATTTGATCTATGTAGAAATTCTTATTTTTTTTTAAAAATTCTTCTATTTGTTTTTTTCCTTCTATATCAAAAATTGAACAAACTGTATAAATTATTTTTCCATTATTTTTGATTAAATCTGCTGCCTTAAGTAATAAATTATATTGCAATTCATTTAAAAGTTTCAAATTTGGCTGTCTATTTCTAAATAAAATTTCAGGATTTCTTTTTATTGTTCCTATAGCGCTACATGGGGCATCAATTAATATAAAATCATATTTGTTTTTATTTGTTATATTTAAAACATTTTCGTTAATTATGTCCATATTATAATTTAATCTTTTCAAATTTATTTTCATTATCTCTATTCTTTTTGTAGAAATATCATAAGCCGTAACTTCTGCTTTTAAATTTAATAACTGAAATGTTTTTCCACCAGGGGCCGCACACATATCCAAAACATTTTTATTTTTTACATTTCCCATTAATTTTACTGGTAAAGTTGCTGCGTAATCTTGAACCCACCATTTTCCTTCTCTATAACCAGGTAAATTTTTTATATCTATATTCTCTTTTAATGTTAGGCTATTTTTAGATGTCATTATTTTTTTATTTTTTATAAACATAATATCATTTGAGTTTTTAAATTGTATATGAATAGTTGGTTGTTTCATTATCGATTTATAGAAAGCCTTTTTTTTATTAGAAGATAAGTTTTTAATATTTTTTTTAAACCAACCTGGATGAAGTGATTTATTCCAATTTTTTTTAACAATTAAATTTTTATTTCTATCAATATTTCTTAATAAACCATTAATAAAATCAACAGATTTTTTTTTATTTTTTTTATATGCATCACAAGTAGAATTAATTACAGCATAGCTTTTAAAATTTAAAAAACAAATTTGCGTAATTGCACTAATTATCAAATAGTAACTTAAATCTTTTTTAAATATTTTTTTATTTGAATAATGAATGAAAATTTGATCAAGAATATTAATATGTCTAATAGTGCTCATTACAACATTATATATTAAATTTTTATCTGGCTTAGTAAGTCTATGTTGTTTAAAGTATTCATCGAAACATACATCTAGACCTATGTTAGACGTTTTTATTTTTTCTAGTATTTTTGCTATTAATAATCTTGTTAAAGAGCCATTTTTCATTATCGAAAATAATTATGTTATAAAAATATCATTTATAATTAATAAACAAATCAACATACCATGCCATTTTTTAGTTTTGTATTGAATAAAGATTATAATTCTAGCCAATTAGACTCAAATATTAATGAAAGAATAATACTTCAAAAATATACAAGATATTATTGTAAAAATACCACTATATGGAGAAACCTTAAATCTAAAAAATATAATTATTTAGTGGATAATATTTCGTATGAAAAAAGAAAAAAAATAAATCATCAGAATAAAAATATTATTTTTTGTTTGCCGCCAAGTATAGGAATTGGAGATGCAATAGAATATGGATTTTCTATTAAAGCAATACAAGAATTAAACAAATATAATAAAATTGGTATTGCATTTTCATCAAAATCATCAAGCTTATTAGAAAAAAATTTTGGATACAAAAACATATATTCTGATTTTATTAGCGAACTTAACTTAAATCAATATGATAGTATGTTTCATTTTACATTAGAAATTGAAAAACTTAAGTTACAAAAATATAAACGTTCTAATATAGAAAAGGAAATATTAAATTTTTTTAAAGCAAAACCTTTTAGATTTAAAAAAAGCAATTATGCTGAAAAAATTAAAACTATCTCAATATTTCCAATATCTAAATCACCAATACGAACTCTACCAGCAAAACTAGTTAATAATATAATAGAATATTTAATTGATAAAGAATTTGATATACATTTAGTATTAGACAATTCTTCAGAAATATCGAAAACATTTGAAAAGGAAATAAATAATCAGTTTATTAAAATTTTATCACCAAATAATTTAATTGATCTTGATAAATATATTAAGAATATCGATTATGGAATTTTTTGTGATTCTGGGCCTTTGCATATATCAAAATTATATAATAAAAAAGGAATTGTAATTTCTACTTCAGTAAATTCAAACAATTTAATAAACGACTTAGATAATATATTATTATATAATTCAATCTATAATTCAAAATATTGTAATGCTCCTTGTGGTCTAACAGATATATTAAACTATGATAGTCAGCATGGGTGTTACGACACACTCCAAAAAAAGGAAAAAGAAATCTTAAATAGTTCTAACATTAACTTACTAAATAGAGGAAATTTAAATGAAAGCTATAAATTCTTTATTCAAAACCCAGTAGGTTGTGTTAGGTCGATTGACTTAGAGAAAATTAAAGAATTATTAAAAAAAACTCTGATTTGATTAAGAAATATTTTTTCATCAATCAAATCGTGATATAGAAATTTATGTATAGAGGAAAATTAGAAACTATTGTGGGCGCAATGTTTGCTGGAAAAACAAGCGAACTGCTTAAAAGAATTTTGTGGATTGAGCATCAAGGTAAAAAAACTATAGTCTTTAAACCACTAATTGACGACCGTTATTCAGAGAACAATATAGTAACTCATAATGATCTCAGTCATAAGTGCTTTGCAATAAAAAATTGGGATGATGCAAACAAAAATTTTGATTTTTCAAAAACTAATGTTGATACAGTTTTTTTAGATGAGGTCCAATTTATGGATACAAAAGAAACATTAAAAAATGTTGAGAAAATGTTAAATAAAGGTATTGATGTGGTTTGTGCGGGATTGGATCAAGATTCAAGAGGAAAACCATGGGAAACTTCTTCAATGCTTTTGGGTCTTTCGGATAAAATTACCAAAATATATGGATTTTGCAACATTTGTGGGCAAGAGGCAACAAAAACCTATAGAAAAATTGATGGAGGAGGAAGGACCCATGTTGGAGCATCAGATTCTTACGAACCAAGATGTCTAAAGCATTGGGAACCAAAATAATCAATGAATCAAATTGCTAGTTTATTTAAT
>CEUZ01260275.1_pt1 | contig 16745 bp, 15 predicted proteins | sample 361511 | NCBI WGS metagenome assembly CEUZ01 (sample SAMEA2622822, study PRJEB7988) | marine metagenome | biome: marine biome (ENVO:00000447); feature: surface water layer (ENVO:00002042); material: "saline water (ENVO:00002010), including plankton (ENVO:xxxxxxxx)" | depth 5 m
ATTGAATTAGCTAATAATATTTTTACACCACCTGAAGAAGAAGTTACGAAAGCTAAAAGAATTTTAGAGGCCATGGAGGAAGCACAAAAACAAGGTAAAGGTGCTGCTTCTTTAGATGGTAGATTAATTGATTTGGCTTCAGTAAGACAAGCTACTGTTATGGTGCAAAAAGCTGAGCTTATTAATAAAAAATAAATATATAAAAATTGAGACATACATTAGATTTTGAAAAAACTATATCTGATCTTCAAGATAAGATTGCAAAACTGAAAGATTCTGGTTCAGACAAAACAAGTCTAGTCGAAGTAAATGAGCAAATTGAAGAAATCAAAGTTAAAATTGATAAGAAACTTAATGACATATATAAAAAACTTACTCCATGGCACAAACTGCAAGTAGCAAGACATCCAGAAAGACCACATTTTTTAGATTATGTTAAAGAATTATTTAAAGATTTTGAACCATTATCTGGTGATAGATTGTTTAAAGAGGACCCCGCCTTATTATGTGGATTTGCTACTTTTGATGAAAAAACAATAATGTTGATAGGCCATGAGAAAGGTAAAAACACTGAAGAAAGAATTAAATATAATTTTGGAATGGCAAGACCTGAAGGTTATAGAAAGGCAATTAGATTAATGCGACTTGCTGAAAAATTTAATATACCAATAGTAACATTTGTAGATACTCCAGGAGCGTATCCGGGAGTAGGGGCAGAACAAAGAGGACAATCAGAAGCTATAGCAAAATGTATTGAAGTTTCTTTAAATTTAAAAATTCCAACTATTTCTATAATAATCGGAGAAGGAGGCTCTGGTGGCGCGGTAGCTATAGCAACTACCAATAAAATTTTGATGTTAGAGCATTCAGTATATTCAGTTATTTCCCCAGAAGGATGTGCTTCTATTTTGTGGAAAGATACTAAATATGCAGAAGAAGCTGCTTCATCTATGAAAATAACAGCTCAGGATCTTAAAGAATTAAATATTATAGATTCAATAATTGTCGAGCCTGTAGGTGGGGCACATAGAAATCCTATACAAACGATAAGAAATGTTGGAAGCGCAATTAAGAATACTTTAAAACAAGTAATATCATTAGACAAAAACGAATTAATTAATTCTCGAAGAACAAAATATTTAATGACAATTAATAAATCTTAAATAGTTAAATCTTTCCACAACAATGTTTGTATTTTTTTCCTGATCCACAAGTACATGGAGAATTTCTAGGCACTTTAAAACTTTTAATATTTGTAGTAGCTTCTCTTTTTGTTTCTTCGTTATTTTCTTCTTGCGTATTGTTTTCTTGCTCAAAGTGAATATTACTTAAAACTTTTGTTATATTTTGCTTTATTTTTAGAAGCATATTTTCAAAAAGTCCAAAAGCTTCTCTTTTATATTCATTTAGCGGGTCTTTTTGCCCATAGGCTCTTAAAGATATCCCTTGTTTTAAATAATCTAAAAATAATAAATGATCTTTCCAAGAATGATCAATTATTTGAAGTAAAAAACTTTTTTCTACATTTCTAAAATTTTCACTTCCAATTTTTTTTTCTCTATCTTTATCAGATTTTTCAATTTCACTAAGAATTATTTTTTTTATTTCTTCGTCTGCCACACCTTCCTTTTTAGCTATTTTTTTTAAATCTAAATTTATTCCGAAAATTTCTTTAATTTCAGTTTCTAGATTATTTAAATCCCATTGTTCAAAATAAGTATCTTTTGGGATATTTTTTAAAACAATATTGTCTAATACGTCTAGTTTCATGTTTTTTATGAAGTCTTGAATATCACTAGTTTCCATTATTTTTGTTCTTTGATCATAAATGACTTTTCTTTGATCATTCATAACATCATCAAATTTAAGTAATGATTTTCTTATATCGTAATTTCTTGCCTCAACTTTTTGTTGAGCTTTTTCTAAAGCTTTGTTTATCCATTTATGCGCAATAGCTTCTCCTTCTTTTAAACCCAAAGTTTTAAGCATGCTGTCAATTTTTTCTGATCCAAAAATTCTCATTAAATCATCTTCAAGAGATATATAAAACTTTGACTCGCCAATATCACCTTGCCTTCCACATCTTCCTCTAAGTTGGTTATCAATTCTACGACTTTCATGTCTTTCTGTGCCTAAAACAAAAAGGCCTCCAGCTTTTATTACAGTTTTTTTTGCTTCCTCTATTTCTTTCTTAATTTGGTTAATTTTTTTTTTATCTAATTTTTTATTATTTTCATTTTCTAATTTTTTTATTTGCATATCAAAATTTCCACCTAATTGTATATCTGTTCCTCTTCCAGCCATATTGGTTGCTATTGTTACAGCGCCTTTTTGACCTGCTTGCGCTATTATGAAAGCTTCTTGTTCGTGGTATTTTGCATTTAAAATATTGTGTTCTATTTTATTTTTTTTAAGAATTTTTGATAATTCTTCTGATTTTTCAATACTAACTGTACCAACTAGTACAGGTTGTTCTTTTTTTTTACAATTTAATATTTGAGAAATTATAGCATTATATTTTTCTTTACTAGTTCTGTAGATTTCATCATCTTGATCAATTCTAATACATTCTTTATTTGTAGGAATTTCAATTACTTCAATATTATAAATATCTAATAATTCAGATGCTTCAGTCATAGCTGTTCCAGTCATACCAGAAAGTTTTGGATATAATCTAAAATAATTCTGAAATGATGTAGATGCTAATGTTTGATTTTCGTTTTGAATATTAACAGATTCTTTTGCTTCTAATGCTTGATGAAGTCCTTCTGAAAATCTTCTTCCCTCCATCATTCGTCCTGTGAATTCGTCTATTATAATTACTTGGTTATCTTTAACAATGTAATCAGTATCTTTTTCAAATAATTTGTGCGCTCTTAAAGCTTGGTTTATATGGTGTAATAAAAGAATATTTTCTGAATCAAAAAGATTTTTATTCTTTAAAAGTTTCTTTTCTTCTAAAATTTTTTCAATTTTTTCAACTCCTTTGTCAGTTAGATTAACATTCTTTGCTTTTTCATCTTTTTCAAAATCGTCATTATTTAGTTGTGGTATAAATTGATTTATTTCTAAATACAAAGATGATGTGTCTTCAGTAGGGCCAGAAATTATTAAAGGAGTTCTTGCTTCATCAATTAAGATATTATCCACTTCATCAATTATTGCAAAATTATGTTTTTTTTGTACTAAAGCATCTTTAGAATATTTCATATTATCTCTTAGATAATCAAAACCAAATTCATTATTTGTTCCATAGGTGATATCGCATTGATATGCATTTTTTCTTTCTTTGTCTTCTATTCCTGCTGTAATACACCCAACTGTTAAACCTAAAAACTTATATATTGAACCCATCCATTCAGAGTCTCTTTTTGCTAAATAATCATTAACAGTTACTATATGCACGCCTTTGTCGTTTAAAGAATTTAAATATGCAGCCAAAGTTGAAACTAAAGTTTTTCCTTCACCAGTTTTCATTTCTGCAACCATACCTTTATGTAGTACAATTCCACCAATTAATTGCACATCATAATGTCTTTGTTTAAGGGTTCTTTTTGCTGCTTCTCTTACAGTAGCAAAAGCTTCGCTGAGAATTGAGTCTAAAGTTTCTTTCTGTTTTAATCTTGATTTAAATTCTTTAGTTTTATTTCTTAGTTCTTTATCATTTAATTTTTCATATTTTTTTTCTAATTCATTAATATCTTTAACTTGATTATTAAGTTTATTAATAAATCTATCGTTAGCACTACCAAAAATTTTTTTTGCAAATTTTAAAAACATTTTTTTTATATTTAATATATAAATATTTAATTGAGAATATTTATATAATTCCTAATTACAAGATATATAAGGTCTAAAATGAAAAACTTTAAGATGAACAATATTGAAGGCGTTACTTTTACCACAGGTAGTTGTGGTTTTAAAAAAGGTAAAAAGGATATAATAATAATTCAATTAGCCGATAGTTCTAATACATCAGCTGTTTTTACTTCTTCTAAGACAATTTCAGAACCTGTTAGATGGTCAAAAAATAATATTAAAAATAATATTAAAGCAATTGTTGTTAATTCTGGTAATGCAAATGCAATGACTGGGAAAGAAGGTTTTAATTCAATAAAAAAATATATTAGTCCCATAGCAAAAAAAATAAATTGTTCTAATAAAAATATATTAGTTGCTTCAACAGGAGTAATAGGAGAGCAGCTGGATTATAAAAAAGTTAATTCAATAACTTCTAAATTAATAGATAAATCTAAAAAAAAATGTTGTAGTTGGAATAGTTTTTGTGAATCTATTATGACCACTGATACAGTTCAAAAATTTGCATCAAGAAAAATTAAATTAGGCAAAGAATCTGTTTCTATAAGTGGCGTAGCTAAAGGGTCAGGAATGATTTATCCCAAAATGGGAACAATGTTAGCATTTATATTTACTGACGCTAGTATTCCAAAAAATTTAATGAATAAAATACTTTTAAACGGTGTAAAAGATTCTTTTAATAGCATTACTGTTGATGGAGATACTTCTACGAGCGATAGTGTTTTTTTTACATCTACATCTAAAAGAAAAAAAACAAAAATAGATTCTATTTCGAGTAATTTTGGAAAAAAATTTATTAAAGAATTTAATGAATTGTTATTAGATTTAGCAAAACAAATCATTAAAGATGGAGAAGGTGCTAAAAAAATTATAAAAATAGTAGTAAAAAATTCAAAAAATTATTTAACATCTAAAAAAATAGCTTTTTCTATTGCTAATTCAATTCTTGTTAAAACATTGTTAAGTTCTAATGAAGTAAATTTTGGAAGAGTTTTTATGGCTATAGGAAAATCAAATGAAATTATTGATCAAAAAAAAATATCATTTTCATTGAATAATAATTTACTTGCTAAGAATGGTCAATTAACAAAAATAAGTGAAAAAAAAATTAAAAAAGTTATGAATAAAAAAGAGTTATCACTTGAAATAAATTTAAATAATGGAAAAAGCTCTGCAACTGTCTACACATGTGATTTAACAAATGAGTACATTAAAATTAATACTAATTATTTAACTTAATTGGAAAAAAAGAATATATATGTTGCAATAGTTGCGCTTATAGATTGGCAAGGTAAGGTATTAATCTCTTTGAGAGATAAAAAAAATAAGAACTCACCTAATCTTTGGGAATTTCCAGGTGGCAAAAGTAAAATAAATGAAAGCCCTGATGCAACTGTTGTAAGAGAAATAAAAGAAGAATTATCATTAGATATTAATAAAAAGTCTTTAAACCCACTTAATTTTAATTCTTATAGTTACGATACATTTCATGCAACTATTTTTTTCTATATTTGTAGAAGTTGGAAAGGAACACCAACATCTAAAGAAAATCAAAAAATTCTTTGGGTAGAAATTAATAAACTAAAAAATTATAAATTTTTGCCTGGAAGTAATAAATTTTTATTAGATTTAAATAATTTAATGAAAAAATAAATATTCTTATATTTTATGTTCTTTACTAGATAGCGCATCAGCCAATTTTATTTTTGCTGATCCTGGTTTCTTCGGGTTTTGTTGGCTTGAATGTTTTGACCAACCAATAAAATATAAAATTTCAAAAGTTGCATAAATTTTTTTATTTTCTGAAAATTTTTTTTTATATATTTCATTTGCTTTATTAAAAAGCTTTTTTGTTGTAAAAACTTTTTTTCTATTAATTAAACTGTTGCTTTCCCCCATACCTTTTAAATCTTTCATAAGTGAATATATGTCATCATAAAATATTTTTATCGTATCCCTATCAATGACTGGTAGCTGGAAGCCTGATCTTTGCAGTAAATTTCCTGCATCCTGAAGTCTTATAAAAGGTGAAACTCTAGGAGAAACATTTTGAAAAATTTTATCCTCAGCATTGTAAAGGCAATATTTTAATTCATTCAATGTTTCACTACCAAAAACACTACATAAAAAAAGACCATCAGGTTTTAAAGTTCTATATATTTCATTGAGTACTTTTAAAAAATCATTAGACCAATGTAGGTAAAGATTACTGAAAATTAAATTAAATTTATTATTTTCAAAAGGTAGATTTTCTTCGTCTATTTTTAAAAATATTTTTTGTTTATCAGTTTGTTTTTTTTTTGCTATTAATAGCATTTTATCTGATATATCAGATATAAATATTTTTTTTATATCTTTTTTTTTATTAAATAAATTAATAGTGTTTCCAGTTCTTGAACCCAATTCTAAAGTATTCTCAAAATTTCTTTTTACGACATTTAATCTACTAAATAGTCTATTATTAACTTCATTAAATAAATAAGAATATTGTTGATAGTTTTTTGATGCCCTATTTCTTGAAATTTGATTTTTTTTTTTACTAAAAATTTTAATATTATTAACCATGTCTTATATAAAATTATCAAAAAAAAAAAATATTTTAAATGTTTAAAAAAAATAAATTTAAAGTTGCTTTAGTTCAAATGAATTCAAAGTCAGATTTAGAAGAAAATATTTCTATAATTGAAAGAAAAATAAGATATTCATTTAAAAAAGGGGCAAAACTTGTTCTATTACCTGAAAACTGTTTTTTTATGGCTAAAAATAATAAACACTTTCTAAAATTTTCATTTATAGAAAATATCCATCCAGGCGTTAAAGCTGTTAAAAGAATTGCTAAAAAGTTAGGAGTTTGGGTAGTTATTGGTTCAGTTAATATCAAAGAAAATAATAAAATATTTAATAGGTCTATACTAATTAGTGATGAAGGAAAAATAAAAGCAAGATATAACAAAATACACCTTTTTTCTGCGAGATTGCCAAATAAACAATTTTATGATGAAACAAAATACTTCAGCTCAGGAAAAGATATTTGTTTAGCAAATTTACCTTGGGGAAAAATTGGGATGACAATCTGTTATGATTTGCGTTTCCCAAATTTATATAGAAAATTAGCACAAAAAGGAGCTCTATTTATTTCAGTACCTTCAGCTTTTACTAAATTTACTGGAGAGAAACATTGGCATACATTGCTTAGAGCAAGAGCCATTGAAACTGGCTGTTTCATTTTTGCCCCAGCTCAAATTGGTAAGCATCCTGGTAATAAAAAAACTTATGGTCATTCAATAATAGTAAATCCGTGGGGAAAAATTATTAAAGAATGCAGGAATAACAATTCTGTAATTTTAAGTGAAATAGATACAAAACAAGTATTTGAGTTAAGAAAGTCTATTCCTTCATTAAGTCTAGAAAAATCTTTTTAGTCTTTTGGTTGAGGTACTATTCTAATATAAGGTTTAGGAGAATCCCAACCTTTAGGAAATTTCTTTTTTGCTTCGTTATCATCTACAGCTGGAATAATTATACAATTATCTCCATTCTTCCAATTTACAGGTGTTGCCACTTGATGCTTAGATGTTAATTGTAAAGAGTCAACAACTCTTAAAATTTCATCAAAATTTCTTCCTGTGCTCGCAGGATACGAAAGCATAAGCTTAATTTTTTTATCTGGGTCAATTATAAAAACAGTTCTTACTGTAAGAGTATCAGAAGCGTTTGGATGAATCATTCCATAAAGATCTGATATTTTTTTATCCGTATCACAAATTAATGGATAATTTACTTCATTACCTTGTGTTTCTTTAATATCATTTAACCACTTTTCTTGATCATCTGGTTGATCAACACTTAAACCAATTATTTTGACATTTCGTTTATCAAATTCATTTTTTAATCCAGCCATATAACCTAATTCAGTGGTACAAACAGGGGTAAATGATTTGGGATGAGAAAATAAGATTGCCCAATTATTTTCAATCCATTCATGAAAATTAATTTCACCAGTAGTTGTTTTAGCTTTAAAATTAGGCGCTTCGTCTCCAATTTTTAATGTCATAAATTTATTATAATATTTTTTTTGAAGAAAAACATATAAAATGTAAATAAATAAATTTTACATAAAAAACATGTATTATTTTTTTCCTACCATAAAATAATTTATATTTGTATTATTTGATAAAAACCACTTATTCAAAACTGGATTAAATTCCATACCTTTAATTTTTTTAAAATTAATTTTTTTTAATTTAAATATTTGAATAATTTCTTCAGGTTTTAAAAATTTTTTATATTGGTGTGTTCCTATGGGTATCCAATTTAATATATATTCTCCAAACATTTTTGCGAATATTAAAGATTTTAAGTTTCTATTAATAGTCGATAAAATTAGGGTTCCATTTGTTTTCAAAAGCTTTGATATTATTTCTAATGATTCTTCTACGTTTTCAACATGTTCTAAAACTTCTAAACACAATATTAAATCATATTTTTGTTTATTCTTTTTATTAAAAGAATTTAAAGATTTATTTAGGTAGTTAATTTTTAAAGATGAAATTTTTGCATGATTTTTTGCTTGTTTTATATTATAAATATTTTCATCTATTCCAGTAACGTTTGCTTTTTTTTTTGATAGTAATTCAGAAATTAAACCTCCTCCACACCCAATATCTAAAACTTTCTTGTTATTTAAGGGTTTATTGAAGTTATTTATAATAAAATCTAGCCTTAAAGGGTTAATTTTATGTAAAATTTTATAATTTCCATTAATATCCCACCATTCATTTAATTTACTTTTTTCCATTTTTTTTCTTTAAAAAATTTATTTTAATTATTATTTTATATTCTTCTTAATAAAAGAAAAAATTTTCTTTATGTTAAATAGTATGATTTTATGAAAAAAAAATTATTAATTATAAAAAAATTTGGTGGAACTTCTTTATCAAATATTGGCAAAATAAAAAAAGCTGCATTACTTATAAAAAAAGAAATTTTATTAGGAAATAAAGTAGTTGTAGTTGTGAGCGCCATAGGAAAAACTACTGATAAGTTGCAATCTTTAATCAATAGTTTTTCTTTTAATGGTAGTTTAAAAGAAGTTGATGCGATACTTTCATCTGGAGAACAAGCCTCTTCTGGTTTAATGGCTATTGCTTTGAATAATATAAATATTAAATCCCGCTCTTATTTAGGATGGCAAATACCTATTTTAACAAATTCATCACATGGTAAAGCTAGAATACTTGATATTAGCCCTGTTGAATTAAAAAAAGAGTTAAAAAAAGGAATAACTCCTGTCATAGCAGGATTTCAAGGAGTCACAGATGATTTTAGGATTTCTACAATAGGAAGAGGAGGTTCTGATACTACCGCTGTTGCTTTAGCATCTAAATTATTAGCTGATAGATGTGATATTCATACAGATGTTGACGGAGTATTTACCGCAGATCCAAGATGGGTAAAAAAAGCAAAGAAAATTGATAATTTGACTTATGATGAAATGTTAGAAATGGCGTCAGTAGGAGCTCAAGTTTTAGAACCAAGGTCGGTTTCTTTAGCAAAAAATAATAATGTTGTTTTATGGGTAAAGTCTAGTTTTAGAAATGTTATTGGTACAAAAATTGATAATTCAAAAAAATTAGAAAAAAGAAATGTTAGTGGAATAGTATTTAGTAAAAATGATTCAAAAATAACACTTTTAGGGATTCCAGATAAACCTGGTATAGCAGCTAAAATTTTCGGATCATTAGCAAATGAAGACATTAATGTAGATATGATAGTGCAGAATATATCTTCAGATGGAAAATATTCAGATTTAACTTTCACAATATCTGAAACAGATCTTTATAGAGCAAAAAAATGTATAAATAATATAAAAAATGATATTAAAGTAAAAAATATTTTACCTGATAGCAATGTTGCTAAAATTTCTATAGTAGGAATTGGAATGCGAACTAATGCTGGTATAGCTGAAGATATGTTTAAAGCTTTAGGTAAAAAAGGTATTAATATAGATTTAATTTCAACTTCTGAGATCAAAATAAGTGTCTTAATTTCAAGAAAAAATCTTAAAAAAGCCATTAATATACTGCATCAAACCTATAATTTAGGATAAGTTATCCACAGAATATTAACAAATTATTAACAAAAATATTGTTTGAATAATATAAAAAATATATAATATTCTACATAACTATTAAATAATAGTTAAGGGATCATATGAGAGAAGAATATAATACAATTGGGCAAATTTTAAAAAATTGCCGTATTAAAAGAAAACTATCTTTAGAACAAGTATCTAATAAAACAAAGATATCAATTCAAAGTTTAACTAATATTGAAAATGGTAGATTAGATTTAATCGCTAATAAATTTTTTCAAAAGTCATTTATTAAATCTTACTCAAAGGCTTTAAGAATAAGTGATAAAAAGATATTGTTATTATTAGACGGAACAAATAAAGCAATTGAAGAAACAAATTCTAATACAAATAAAATAAATATAGAAGAAAGTAAGTTAAAAATAATTTCAGAAAAGATTCCAACAATTCCATTAATGATTTTTGCTTTCTTTGGTTTAGCTTTAGTTATTGTAATAAATTTTGTAACAAATTCTGAAAAAACTAATAACAGATTGGCTGATATTAAGCCAAAAGAAGAATTAAAGATTTCGTTAATTGATGATAATTTTAATAATAATATCGAAAATATACAAAATGACGTTCCGTTAAAACAAACTAATGTCAATATTAATGAAAATGAAATTGATCAATTAAACTTAAATAATAATTTGTTTTTAAAACAAATAATTGCCAAAGAAGATGTTTGGATTGAAATTAAAGATTTAGAACAAAATATATTGATTTCTACTGTTCTTAAAAAAAACGAAACTTTTAATTTGCCAAATTATAAAGACAATATAATTATTTCAGCTAGTAATGCTGGAGCTCTTTCTATAAAAAATGGAAATGAAAAAAATAAAATATTAGGCCCTTTAGGTACTATTTTAAATTCAGTTGATCTTAATAGTTTAATCACTAATCATTAGCTATAATACTTTTTTAATTTATATTATAAATAAATATGTCTCTAAATCTAAATTTGGGGGATTATAAAAGACGTTTAAGCGTTCCTGTTAAAATTGGTAATATTTCAATAGGTGGTTCTAATCCCATAGTGGTTCAATCTATGACAAACACTGATACAGCCGATGTAGATTTAACTTATAAACAAGTTTTAGATTTGGCAAAAGCTGGTTCAGAAATTGTTAGAATTACTGTCGATAGAGAGGAGTCTGCTAAAGCAGTTCCGTATATTAAAGAAAAATTATTAAAAGCTAATTGTGATGTCCCAATTGTTGGTGATTTTCATTACATAGGTCATAGTTTATTAAAAAAATTTCCTGAATGTGCTAAAACACTTGATAAATATAGAATTAATCCTGGTAACGTTGGTTTTAAAGAAAAAAAAGATATTCAATTTTCTTCAATGATAGAAGAAGCAGTTAGAAATAATAAACCAGTTAGGATTGGAGTTAATTGGGGTAGTTTAGACCAAGAACTTTTATCAAATTTAATGGATAAAAATTCTAAATTAAAAAAACCTCTTGATGCTGATGCTGTTACAAAGAATGCATTAATAATTTCTGCTTTAGAAAGTGCAAAAAGAGCTGAAGAATTAGGTTTAAAAAAAGAACAAATAATAATTTCTTGTAAAGTAAGTGAATTAAATACTTTAGTAGAAGTTTATGATGAACTTGCAAAAAAATGTAATTATTCTTTGCATCTAGGTTTGACAGAAGCAGGAATGGGAATAAAAGGAATTGTATCTTCTACAGCAGCTTTATCTTTAATACTTTCTAAAGGTATAGGAGACACAATTAGAATTTCTTTAACTCCAAAGCCTGATGGGGATAGAAGAGAAGAAGTTTATGTTGCGCAAGAAATACTTCAAAATTTAGGTATTAGATCTTTTTTACCTAAAGTGACCGCTTGTCCTGGTTGCGGAAGAACTACAAGTAAGGTTTTTCAAGAATTAGCAGAAGATATACAAATATATATTAGAAATGAAATGCCAAATTGGAAAAATAAATACAAAGGAGTTGAGTCATTAAAGCTAGCTGTTATGGGGTGTATTGTAAACGGTCCTGGAGAAAGTAAAAATGCAGATTTAGGTATTAGTTTACCAGGCACAGGAGAAAGCCCGACTATGCCAGTTTTTATAGATGGAAAGAAATCACATACTTTAAGAGGAGAAAATATAACTGAAGATTTTAAAAAAATTATTCACGATTACATAGAGAAGAAATATAAAAAAAAATGAGAAAACTACAACCTGTTAGAGGAACTAAAGATATTTTAGAAGAAGAGCATAGACAAATAGTTTTTATTACTAATTATTGGCAATATATAACATCGGCATATGGGTTTAATATGATTCAAACTCCAATAATTGAAGATAGTGAAGTTTTTAAGAAAACTTTAGGTATGACATCTGATATTATAAAAAAGGAAACATATACATTTAAAGATAGAAGCGAAAATGAAATAACTTTAAGGCCAGAAGGCACAGCGCCTGTTGTAAGATTTTTTATTAATAATAAATTACATCACTCATTGCCACAAAAACTTTCTTATAAAGGAGAAATGTTTAGATATGATAGGCCTCAAAAAGGAAGATTAAGAGAATTTTATCAATTAGGTTTAGAGGTTATTGGTGAAAAAGATATTTCAGCAGACATTGAGTTAATCCAAATAGCAAAACAATTTGTAAATACCATAGGTATTAAAGATAATAAATTCAAAATTCTTGTAAATAGTTTAGGAGATGAAGAAAGTAGAAAAAAGTATTCAATAGAACTTAAAAATTTTTTTCAAGAACATAAAAAAGTTTTAACTAATGAAAGTTTAGAAAGATTAAAAAAAAATCCGTTAAGGATATTAGATACAAAGAATGAAGAAGAAAAAAAACTTTTGATAAAAGCTCCTAAATTAAAAAATTTTTTAAGTAGTCAATCATCAGATATTTTTAGTGAATTCAAAGATAATTGCAAAGAATTAAAAATACCAATTGTTGTTGATGACAACCTAGTTAGAGGACTAGATTATTATAATAATATTTGCTATGAATTTGTTTCAAAAGATATTGGTTCACAAGATTCTTTTTTAGCAGGTGGAAGATATGATGGGTTAATAAAAAAAATGGGGGGCCCTGATTATCCAGGGTGCGGTTTTGCTGCAGGCGTTGAAAGAATTAGATTGTTATGTTCTAAAAATTTTAAATTACCAGTCGATATTAATTATGTTGCGATTGCTATAGGAAATAAAAATAAAATTAGAGCAATGAAAATAATAAATAAATTTAGAGATGAATTTGAATTTAATAAGTATTTTTCTATAGATTTTATTTGCAGAGATGATTTATCAAAGGGCCTTAGATATGCTAGCGAAAAGAAAGCAGATTTTGCTTTAATTTTGGGCGATGATGAAATATTAAAAAAAGAAATTACAATTAAAGAATTAAAATCACGTAAACAAATTAAAATAAACATATCAAATTTATTTAATTATCTATTAGAACCAAAAAAAATTAAATTTTAAAAATGAATTTAGAAGAAAATTTAAATAAAATTCTATCACGATATGATGAATTGCAAAAAAAAACTACTTCAGAAGAAGTAATTAATTCTCCAAAAGAATATGCTGTTATATCAAAAGAACTATCAGAAATATTGCCAACTGTTGAGTTAATAAAAGAGTTTAAGAAAATTAAAAAAGAAATTACAGATTCAAAAAATATAATTGAAGATGAGAAGGCAGATAATGAAATAAAAGAAATGGCTACATCTGAATTAGATAATTTAATTATCAAAGAAAAAGAATTAGAAAAAAAAATTCAAATAGCAGTTCTTCCTAAAGATAAAGATGATTCAAAGAACGCAGTTCTAGAAGTTAGAGCGGGGACTGGAGGAGATGAAGCAGGGCTTTTTGCCGCAGATCTTTTTAGAATGTATCAAAGATATTGTGACCATAGATCATGGAAATTTGAGATTCTTAGTGTAAGTGAATCTTTAGCAGGATCTTATAAAGAAGCTATGGCAGTAGTTTCAGGGGATAATGTTTTTTCTAGATTAAAGTTTGAATCAGGAGTACATAGAGTTCAAAGAGTTCCTGATACTGAGGCAAGTGGAAGGATACATACTTCAGCAGCCACAGTAGCTGTGTTACCCGAAGTTGAAGATGTAGAAGTTAACATTGATGAAAAAGATTTAAGAATTGATGTTTATAGAGCCTCTGGGCCCGGAGGACAATCAGTTAACACAACTGACAGTGCAGTTAGAATAACTCACATACCCACAAATATAGTTGTTCAACAACAGGATGAAAAATCTCAACATAAAAATAAAGCTAAGGCTTTAAAGATTTTAAGAGCAAGAATTTATGATTACGAACAAAGCAAATTAAAGAAATCTCAGTCAGAAGCAAGAAAAAATCAAGTAGGTAGCGGTGACAGGTCTGAAAGAATTAGAACTTATAATTTTCCTCAAGGACGTGTTACTGATCATAGAATTAATTTAACAATGCATAAATTAGAACAAGTTTTGTCAGGAGAATCTTTGGATGAAATAATAAATGAATTATTAGAAAAAGATAAAGAAATAAAACTATCCAATTTAAATTAATTTATGGAAACAATTAAATATTATTTAAATGAAAAGACAAAATTATTAAAAAAAAATTTTGTCAGCTTACCTAGACTCGAAGCAAGATTATTATTATCTAAAATTTTAAATAAAAGTTTAAATTGGACATATCTAAATTTAGAAAAAAAAATAACAAAAAAACAATTCGAAAATTATGAAAAAATTATTAAAAAAAAAATAAAAAGATTTCCGACAGCATATTTGTTAGAAAATAAAGAATTTTATTCTTTAAATTTTAAGGTTAATAAAAATACTCTTATACCAAGACCTGAAACTGAGGCTATAGTTGATGAAATAAAGAAAAATTTAAATAAAAAAAATTTTTTTTCTTTTTTAGATTTAGGTACCGGAACAGGTTGTATTTTGTTATCAATTCTAAAAGAATTTAAGAAATCAGTTGGTATAGGAACTGACATTCACTTAAAAACTTTAAATGTTGCCAAATTAAATTGTAAAAAAAATAATCTGACAAGTAGAACAAAATTTATAAATTTAGATTGGAACAATAAATTTTTTTTAAGAAAAATTAAAAAAATTAATAAAAAATTTACTGGTTTTAAAAAGTTTAATGTCATTGTTTCTAACCCTCCTTATCTTTTAAAGAATGAAATGAAGACATTAAGTCCAGAAGTAAAATTTGAACCAGTACAAGCACTTTATGACAATAAAGATGGATTAAGTTTTTACAAAATAATCATACCAAATTTAAACTTTATATTATCAAAAAACGGATATTTTTATTCTGAAATTAATCCTAAAAATTATAAAAAAATAGAAAATATTTGTAAAAAAAATAATTTTTTTAATTTTAAGTTTATTAATGATTTGTCAAAAAAAAAAAGATTTATTTTAATTAGAAATTAATAAAGACCTAAATCATCTATCTTTCTATGAATTAAATTTTTTTCTTCAATAAATCTTTCAAGCTCACCATTTTTTAATTTTCTTCCTGATGGTAATTTTAATTTTTGTGGATTTATTCTTTTTCCATTTTTTAAAATTTCATAATGAAGATGGGGCCCGGTAGATCTTCCTGTTGACCCAACGTATCCAATAATACTTCCTTGCTTTACTCTACCTCCAGGAGTTTTATTAAATTTTGATAAGTGAGCATATGCAGTTTTAAAATTATTTGCATGTCTTATCCTAATATATTTTCCATAAGCACCGTTCCATCCTTTTTTTTCAATTACACCATCGCCTGCAGCATAAATAGGAGTTCCTTTAGGTGCTGCAAAGTCTACTCCTCTGTGTTGAACGTTATAACCAAGGATAGGATGTTTTCTCATTCCAAATCCTGATGATAGTCTCGCGCCATCAATTGGAGTTTTCATTAAAAGTTTTTTTGCGCTTTTTCCATTTTCATCAAAATATTCAACTTTTCCACTTTCAGATTCAAATCTATATAGTTTTAATGATCCTAAACTTTGTAAATCAATATTAGCATATAAAATTTTTCCTAAATTCTTGTTTGATTTGTCATATTTTATAAATTCTTCTTCATATAAAATTTCGAATTTATCGTTTCTCCATATATCTCTTTGAAAGTCTACACTAAAACTAAATATTGCAATCATTTCGTTAATAGCTTTCTTATTTATTCCAGATCTTAATCCAGATAAATATAGACTGTCAGTTATAAAACCATTTTTTTTTATTAATCTTTTTTGAGTTTTTTCACTTTGAAATTTTGCTACAAAATTTTCATTTATTTTTTCTAAATAAAAATTCTTATTAAATTCTAAAGGTATAAAAATTGAATTAATGCTTTTTTCAATACTTTTCCCTTTATTTTGATATTTGATAGTAATTTCATTACCTATAATAAGATTCTTTGGGTCGAATATTTTTTTTGTTTCATTAATAACTTTAAATATTTCCTCATTTTTAAACCCGGCTTTTTTAAGTATTTTTTCTAGCGTATCTCCAGATTTGACTTTGATTAACAAAGACGGCGCAGATTGTTTAACTCTTTTTTTTACTAATTTATCATTAAATTCATTTTTTTCATATATTATTTCCGGATTTGCTATTTTATTGTCTTTTTTGTCATTTTTAGTCTGAATTATTAAGAAAAATATAGCTATAACAGCAATAAATATAGTTAATTGTGTTAATATTCTTTTTAATTTTAAACCTAGGAAAGTGTTAAATAGCATAATAAAACTTTATCAAAAAAAATGTAATATTACATTGACAAGAACCACCTATTGGTTATATAAAGTTATTAC
>CEUZ01291953.1_pt1 | contig 16733 bp, 15 predicted proteins | sample 361511 | NCBI WGS metagenome assembly CEUZ01 (sample SAMEA2622822, study PRJEB7988) | marine metagenome | biome: marine biome (ENVO:00000447); feature: surface water layer (ENVO:00002042); material: "saline water (ENVO:00002010), including plankton (ENVO:xxxxxxxx)" | depth 5 m
ATTCTAAATAGAATTATGTTATCAGAAGGAAACAATGGCTTCGATCATAATGTACAAACATTAAGAATCTTAACTGTTCTTGAAAAAAAGTATGCGCTTTTTGATGGTCTCAATTTAACATTCGAAACCCTTGATGGGGTCCTTAAACATAGCGGTCCCATAATTGATCTTTGTCCAAGTAAAGATAATTATTATAATAGCTTTATAAAACAATATCCAATAATGCTGAACAAGCAACCATCTATAGAGGCCCAAATTGCATCAATTTCAGATGATGTGGCATATAATTGTCATGATATAGATGATGGAATAAGAGGTGGACTTTTTGCTGTTGAGGATTTAATTTCTATTGAATTTATAAAAGATATTTTATTAGATAATAAAAAAAAATATGGAAAACTTGAATCTTCAAGAGAAGCACATGAGTTGAAAAGAAAACTTATCGATGTCTTGATTAAAGATATTATAGATCAAGGAACTTCAAACTTATTAGATTATAATATAAAATCATCTTCTGATATTTTTAATTGTCAATTTCAAGTAATAAAATTCTCAGATTCTTTATCCGAAAATATTAACCTAATAAGACAATTTCTTAGACAAAATATGTATAATAATAATGAAATTGTTCGCTTTACCTCATACATAGAAAATGTAGTAAATGAATTATTTTACTTTTATAAAGAAAATCTAAATAAATTAACTGTTAAAGTAGATATTGATTTATTATCAGATAAACAAATTAATAGAGTTATTTGTGATTTTATCTCTGGTATGACTGATAATTATGCAATAGAAAAATATAATGAATTTATCTATAAAAAGTAACTATTATGACAGTTGATCCATTAAGAATATTTGATACAAAATTAATTGAAGTTATAGGACATATTTCTGAATCTGATATAATTTCAAATGGACAGTCTTTTAATTTACAAGAAACCAATTTTGAGATTCCAAAAGATACCACACATGGTGATCTTTCAACAAATTTTGCTTTATTAAACTCAAAGATTATCACGCTATCAACTCGTCAATTTGCTGAAAAAATAGTTGAAGAATTACTAGTATATAAAGATGAACTTTATATAGACAGAATTGAAATAGCTGGTCCAGGATTTATTAATTTATACCTAAATAAACTATTTTGGCATTCTTCTTTAAGTAGTATTTTTGATAATCTTCACGATTATGGATTTAAAGATATTGGTAAGGGTCAGAAAATAAATATTGAATACGTATCTGCTAACCCAACTGGACCATTACACATTGGTCATTGTAGGGGCGCTATTATCGGTGACGTCATTGCATCAGTATATAAAAGAATGGGATATTCAGTTCTCAGAGAATATTACTTAAATGATGCAGGTGGTCAAATTAACTCTTTGATAGATTCGGTAATGCACTTTTACAGCATATCTGCAAATTTACCAAAAACCAAATCTGACGAAGAGATAACTTATAAAGGGGATTATGTTATAGAAATAGCCAAGATATTATTTTCTAAATATAATGATTCCCTTTTTAAGGAAAAGAATTTTTTGACTATAGTTAAGAGTGTATCGCTTGATTGTATAATACAATTAATAAAAGATGACCTAAGGGACATAAATATTAATCATGATATTTTTTATTCAGAACAATCACTTCTTGATTCTGGGGCAATTTCAGAATCAATTAATCTTTTAAAAAAGAATGGATATATATACAAAGGAAAATTACCAAAACCAAAGGGCTTGGATTTATCAGATGAATATGAAAGGGAGCAAGATCTATTTAAGTCTACATTATATGGTGATGATATGGATCGAGCTATATCAAAACAAGATGGAACTCATACCTATTTTGCTTCAGATATAGCCTATCATAACGATAAAATTAAACGTGGTTATAAAAAAATGATTAATGTTTGGGGGGCAGATCATGCAGGTTATGTAAATAGATTACAGGGCGCTGTTAAATCAATATCAGATCAAGCTCAACTTGACATAATATTATGCCAATTAGTAAAACTTTATAGAAATGGTGTACCTGTTAAAATGTCAAAAAGAAATAATGATTATGTAACTATTAGCGAGGTAGTAGAAGAAGTTGGCTCTGATGCAATTAGGTTTATGATGTTATTCAGGAAGTCTGACGCTCAACTAGATTTTGATTTTGCTAAAGTTATAGAAAAATCAAAAGAAAATCCTGTTTTTTATGTTCAATATGCATTTGCTAGAATAAGCTCAATTTTTCAAAGATTTGAAGATCTATATAAAAAAGAGTTTGTCAAATATATTTCAAAAAAGGATGTAAACCTTAGTGTTTTAAACCATTCACAAGAAATTAATTTAATAAAAAAAATTACATACTTCCCAAAATTACTTGAAAATGTATTAAAAACAAAGGATGTTCATAAGATTTCATACTATTTATACGAACTATCATCTGACTTTCATTCATTTTGGAATCTAGGTAATGATAACTCAGATATGAAGTTTATAATTGATAATGAGGAAGTAACAATTGCAAGGCTATTATTATTGAGCTCCATCTCTTCAATAATAATTAAAGGTTTAGATTTATTAGGCGTTAGCCATCCAACTGAAATGTAATAAAATGTTATCAATGAGAGATATGCTATTTAAAAAAAAGATTTTTTTTATAATATTATTTATTTTTATTATAATACTTACCATACTTTATTTACAGAGATCACAATATGAAGTTATCTCCCTTACCAAAGATAAAAACTATCCTCACAAGGAGTTTGCAGAAAAAGATGTTCTAAATGATAGTGATTTAGATTTAAATATTCATACTAAAATTGTTTACCCAGAGGTTGAAATTAATAATGAATATGAAATTATTGATAAGTCTTACACTGATGGATCTGAACTAGATATAGCAGAAGAGTCAATGGCATTGTCTTATAACGATAATATTATTGAATACGACCGGGGTGATAAAATTTTATTAGAGGCATTGGAATTATTGGAACCTGCCAGCCCCACCGTACAAACATATGGTATATATGAAAAGAAAGCTATTTCGGTTCCTACTATAATATTAACCAATGATTTTAACATTAAAGATGAAGATATAAGGAGAGATTTTTTTGCTAACCTTAGAGAAAATAACATTTCGAATGTAGATAATATTGATTTAAATATAAAAGAAAATATAATTAAAGAGCAACATTTTATGCTTCCTGATGAAAAAAATCATTCAATTTCAGTACAAGAAGATCAAATTGATTTGGAAAGTTTCATTCAAGATAGTGGAATGTTTGAGTTTAACGCTCAAGAGTTTAACCCAACTATTCAACTGGTTAATAATACATTGGAAGATCCGGTACAGGAATTAATTGAAAATTCCCTTGATCAACATAATAAAGATCTAGTAATTGAGTTCATATATCCTATATCTAAGCCAAATAACTTAAATGATGAGAATATAAAATCAATAATTGTAGATGATTTCACCGGGGACGTTTCAAACGATGAGATTATTTTCAAAGAAACATATTTTGGAGTACAGGTCTCATCTGTTGACACTAGGCTTAAGGCCAATAATAAATATAAAGAGATGTTGTTAAGATTCAATGAAATATTAGATAGCAGTAATAATTCCCATAAAAATCTTATAAAAATGGAAGATTTAGGTGATATGGGCGTTTGGTACAAATTAAGAATTGGTCCATTTAATTCCAGGCCAACCGCAAAAAGACTTTGCTCATCACTCAGAGATGCCGGTCTTGATGGCTGCATAGTGGTTGAATTAGAATAAAAATGTTAGTTTCCCCACTTGTTCTTGGACTAAATACTACATTCTTGACAGAAAAAGAATTAATTATCTTGAAAAGAATAAACCCATTAGGAGTTATAATCTTTAAAAGGAATATAAAGTCTAAAAAACAAATAACTAATTTAATCAAATTTATTAAAGAAAATATAAGAAAAGATATACTCATTTTTATAGACCAAGAGGGGGGTCCGGTCCAAAGACTAACGCTGCCATATTGGAAAAATTACCCTTCATTTAAATATCTGGGTGATATATATGAAAAATCACAAATTGATGCTAGGAATTTGACATATTGTGTTGGAAGATTAATTGCATCGGATTTAAAAGAAATTGGAATTAATGTAAATTGTTCTCCATGTTTAGATGTTAGAAAAGCTCACACTAGCCCATTTCTTCGTGAAAGAATATTTAGTGAAAACCCAGTTGCAGTCTCAAGCCTTGGTCAAAAAATGGCTACAGGTTTAATGGATGGTGAATGTATACCTGTAATAAAACATATACCTGGTCACGGAAGGGCAACCGATGATAGTCACTATTTTCTACCTACTATTGAAGATAATCTAGATACGCTCCTACAGGACGATTTCAAGCCATTTAAAGAACTCAATTATTTGCCAATATCGATGACTGCTCATATAAATTATAGATCTTTAGATAATAAACCTGCAACTTTTTCTAGAGTTATTATAGATATAATTAGAGAATCAATTGGTTTTTCTGGATTAATAATTACCGATGATATTAACATGAAAGCTTTAGATGGGGATATTAAATACAAAACATTTGAAGCATTAAACGCTGGATGTGACTTAATATTGAATTGTTCTGGTGATAATGAATTAATCTTAAATTTTATTGATGAAATACCAAAAATAGATAGTAAAATAATAAATAGAATTAGCCCTTTGAAGAAAACAAAAAAATTAATTAAGCCTTTGAATGAAATAAAAGATATTTATAATTTTCTTACAAAGAAATACAAGACTAAAGAATTGGGAGTCTAGGGTAGTTGTTAAAAGCAAAAATAGAAAAACAACATAATAATTTCTATATAGATATCCAAGGATATGAGGGTCCTATAGACTTGCTTCTAACCTTAGCAAGGGCACAAAAAGTTGATTTAAAAGAGATTTCTATTTTTGAATTAGCTGAACAGTATATAACCTTTATTAATCACCAAGTGGACTTGCAAATTGAAGTTGCTGCCGATTATTTAGTAATGGCCTCATGGTTAGCTTATTTAAAAAGTAAATTAATTTTACCTGAAATTGAAACATTAGATCAGGATGAAGAATATACCGCTCAGGAAATGGCTAGCATTTTAGCTCATAGACTAAGAAGATTGGATGCCATGAAAGATGTATCGAGAATTATTTTTAATAAACCTATTTTAAATAGAGATGTCTTTGCAAGAGGTATACCTGAGGAAATTGATGAGTTAACTAAATTCAAATATTCTACAACTTTATATGATATAATAAAATCATATATTGAAAAAAAATATATAAATGATAATGAAAAACTAATTTTGAATAACTTAGATTTTCTTTCATTAGATAATGCAAAAAATTTCTTAATGAAATTATATAATAAATTAACAGATTGGGTTCTATTCCATAAACTAATTGATAATAAATCTCTGCACCAGAGTAGAAAAAGTAATTTAGCAAGTACATTCAGTGTTCTGCTTGACTTAATAAAGGATCAGAAAATAAATATAAAACAAAATAGAAATTTTGGAGAAATCTATATTAAAAAGATAGATACGGATTAATGCAATGGGAATAAAGAGAAAAAATTTCTTTTCAAAAATGAAATTCAATAAAAACATCAAAGACATTAAAAGCCCTTCAGTATCTGCAGAGGATGATGAAAAAATTATTGAATCCATAGTTTTTGCTAGCAGAGAACCAATTCATATAGAGTATCTTCTTACAAAAATATCAAAAAATGATAAAAACTACCTCATATCATTACTAGATGATTTGAGTTCCTTCTACAATCAAAGGGGTGTAAATTTTATATACAATTCAAACTATTGTATTTTCCAAACTTCACCGTCACTAAAAGATTTTCTTGTAGATGAATTTGAAGAAACTAAAGATGTATCAAAGGCAGCCAAAGAAACATTAGCTATTATTGCATATCATCAACCAACAACTAGAGCTGAAGTTGAAGAAATTCGAGGTATATCATCGAGCAAAGGCTCTATAGATGTATTACTAGACTGCTCATGGATTGAGATATGTGGAAAAAAAGATTCACCTGGACGACCTTTAATGTATCGAACCACAAAGAAATTTCTATTAGATTTTAATCTCGGTGATTTAAGCCAATTACCAAAAATTGATGATTTAAAACAAGAAGGTTTATTATCGAGCCATTCAGAAATTAATTCCAATAACTAAAATATTAACATATTGATATTACAATGAAGAAAATAATAAATTATCTCTGCGAACCAAGGCTTAGAATTGAAGCACTTAAGAGAAATATAAATAACAAAAATATCCTCGATAATATAAATCTATCACTATATCCAGGAGAGATTCTTTGTTTGCTTGGAAATTCAGGGTGTGGAAAGACTTCTTTATTAAGAGTTATAGCTGGTTTAGATAAACAGAGTTCAGGTGAAATCTTTGTAAATGAAGAAAAAATTGCATCTGAAGATATTCATTGTCCTCCAAATAAAAGGTCAATTAGTATGCTATTCCAAGATTATGCATTATTTCCTCATATGACTGTTGAAGAAAATGTTAAGTATGGCCTAAAAGGCCTTGATAAGAATATAAAATCATTAAAAGTAGATACAATTATTAAAGACCTTGGTCTAAGTGACTACAAGTTCAAGTATCCGCATCTTTTATCAGGTGGAGAACAACAAAGAGTCGCTCTGGCTAGAGCCATTGCTCCTGAGCCAATTATATTACTTATGGATGAACCATTTACAGGACTAGATAGATTCCTGCGTGAACGTGTTCGAGAAGAAACTTTATCATTTTTGAGAAATAAAGAGGCTTCTATTATTCTAGTAACACATGACCCTGAAGAAGCTATGTTAATGGGTGATAGAATAGCACTAATGAATAATGGCAGGCTTATTCAAATTGGAACATCTGAAGAATTAATCTTTAATCCAGCGAACCGTTATACAGTTGAAACATTTTCGAATGTTAATTGTTACAGCTCTGTTGTAATTTCAAATAGTGTCAATACACCTTTTGGTAAATTCGAGACAGAACAAATCACTGACGGACAAGATGTTGATGTTTTAATAAGAGAGCAGGCTTTTAATTTAACTTCTGCAACTGATTCTAATCAATATATTGTTGATCAGGTAAGTTTTACTGGTGATAGATCAAAGCTACAATTAATATCAGGCGATCCAAATGCAGTGATAAAAATCAGTATACCAGGAAAGGTTAATGTTAAAGAAAAAGATAGTATAGGTTTGTCTATTGATGATAGATATGTTCATATATTTACTAAATAGGATTATTTATGAATCATAATAAAAATATAAAATTAAAAAATTATAATATTTCTAATGAGTCTCCTTTAACTGTCATTGCTGGACCGTGCGCAGCTGAAAGCATTGAACATTGTTATATGATGGCTAAAAAATTGAAGGAAATATCTGAAAGATTAAACTTCAATTTAATTTTTAAAAGCTCTTTTGATAAAGCTAATCGTACCAGCATTAAAAGTATGAGAGGTATTGGTTTAAATAACTCAATTAAAGTTTTCTCACAAATCAAGAATAATCTTGATTTGCCTATATTAACTGACGTCCATGAGCCATGGCAATGTGATGTCATTTGCGATTATGTAGATGTAATTCAAATTCCTGCTTTTCTCGCAAGGCAAACGGATTTAATGATAGCTGCAGCTAAAACAGGTAAAATTATAAATATTAAAAAATCACAATTTATGTCACCATGGGATATTAAATACGCAATTGAAAAAATTACAAATAATGGAAACAATAAAATTATAGTAACCGAAAGAGGTACTTCCTTCGGTTATAATAATCTAGTAGTAGATTATAGATCACTAGAAATTTTTAAGAAAATGGATATCCCAGTTGCATTTGACGCAACTCACTCAATTCAATTGCCAGGCGGCCTAGATGGTAAAAGTAGTGGGCAAAGAGAATTTATACAACCTTTATCTATATCAGCAATAGCAAATGGTATTTCTTGTTTTTTTTCTGAGGTACATGATAATCCCATTGAGGCAATTTCAGACTCGGATAATCAATTAACTATTGAAGACTTTGAAAATATTATTTTTAAATTACTACCCTTTGATAAGTTAGCTAAAGGTTACTAAACCCAATACCAAGTGAGTTATTATGGCAAAAATAAAAAAGATTATAGCTAGAGAGATTTTAGATAGCAGAGGTAACCCAACCGTTGAAGCTGACGTATTATTGGATAATGATATATTATCAAGATACTCCGTTCCGTCAGGAGCTTCTACAGGCGTTCATGAGGCAGTTGAATTACGTGATAATAATGATCGGTTTAAAGGACTTGGCGTTCTTGATGCGGTTAATAATATAAATAATAAAATAAATGACCTCTTGGTCGGAATTAATCCAATTGAACAGGAGCTTATAGATAATAAGTTATTAAAATTAGATGGAACTCCAAATAAATCAAATATTGGGGCTAATGCTATTTTAGCTGCTTCTTTATCTGTTGCTAAAGCGGCGGCCATGTCATTAAATAAACCATTATTTGATTATTTAAGTAAAGATAGTGATTATATTATGCCAGTCCCAATGATGAATATATTAAATGGTGGTGTACATGCGGATAATCCCATAAATATTCAAGAGTTTATGATCATACCTGCAAAATTTAATACATTTAAAGAGTCACTGCGAGCTGGAGCTGAAATTTTTCATTCTTTAAGGGATAATTTAAAAGAAAATTCGTTAAGCACATCTGTTGGCGATGAAGGTGGATTTGCTCCTAATATTAAGTCAACAGATGAAGCAATTGAGTTTATTATTAAATCTATATCATCTGCTGGCTACATACCAGGAGTTGACATTCTTCTATCACTAGATGCCGCGTCTAGTGAATTTTATAAGAATGGTCTTTATTTTTTAGAATCAGGGAATAGGGGTTTCACTAATAACGATATTATTGGCTTTTATAAAGATCTTATAAAAAAATATCCAATAATTTCAATTGAAGATGCTATGTCAGAAGACGATTGGACTGGTTGGTCTGATTTAACTCAACAAATTGGATCACAATGCCAACTTGTAGGTGATGATTTATTTGTTACTAATAAAAATAGATTAAAAAAAGGTATAGACAATAATGTTGCTAATTCAATATTAATAAAAGTTAATCAAATTGGAACATTAACAGAGACGATGCAAACTATTGAAATGGCACAAAAATCTAATTATAATTGTGTAATATCTCACCGTTCAGGTGAAACTGAAGATACTACAATTTCAGATTTATCAGTTGCCACAAAGTCTTGTCAAATAAAAACAGGTTCTTTATCTAGATCAGACCGAACAGCAAAATACAACCAGTTGTTGAGAATAGAGGAAGCTTTAGGTAAAAATTCTATTTTTCCAGGGTTAGATGTATTTAGTAAATTTAATTAAATATTAAATCTTATTTATATAATATTTAATATGTTAAAAATTAAGCTCAAAAAATACTTCTCATATTCATTAATCTTACTAATATTATTACTTTTTTCTGGATATACTTTACACCATTTTTATAATGGTAGTCTTGGATATGAAAAAAATAGTCAGCTTAACAATCAATTAGAACAATTGAAAACAGAGTTAGAGGATATGAAAAATAAAGAAGTACAACTTAAAAAAAATATTAACTTACTAAAAAACAATATAGATGCTGATATGTTGCAGGAGCAAGCTAAAAAGATATTATACTACGCAGATCCAAATGAAATTATTATTAAAAGGTCTTATAATTAATAAAACAGAACGATCGTTCGATTTTTTCAATATTTTATGATTTTAAAAAAATATATAATAAATATATATATTATAAACTTAATTTTGTCCTTTAGAATGATCATATAAGAATAATTTAATGAATAAAAAAGAATCCATAGAAGCCTATAAAAAAATGTTACTCATAAGAAGGTTTGAAGAAAAAGCTGGACAATCTTATGGGATGGGATTAATTGGTGGTTTTTGTCACTTGTACATTGGTCAAGAGGCGGTTGTAGTTGGACTACAAATGTGTATTAGCAAAAGTGATCAAATTATTACAACCTACAGAGATCATGGTCATATGTTAGCCTGCAATATGGACCCAAAGGGTGTTATGGCAGAACTTTATGGTAGGATAGATGGCTATTCAAAAGGAAAAGGTGGTTCTATGCATATGTTTTCTAAAGAAAAAAATTTTTACGGAGGACATGGTATAGTTGGTGCATCTGTTCCACTTGGAACAGGTCTTGCTTTTTCAAATAAATATCGAAATTCAAAAGCAGTTACTCTTACTTATTTTGGTGATGGAGCGGCAAACCAAGGTCAGGTATATGAAAGTTTTAATATGGCAAAATTATGGAACTTGCCTTGTATTTATGTAATTGAAAACAATAGATACGCTATGGGAACAAGCGTTCAAAGATCTTCTGCTCAAAAAGATTTATCCCAACGAGGTCTTAGTTTCGGCATTGAGGGCGAACAAGTAGATGGAATGGATATTGAATCTGTTGTAGAGGCGGGGAAAAGAATTGTCGAAAGAACACGTAATAAGGGTGGGCCATATATTCTTGAAATGTTAACTTATAGATATAGAGGACACTCAATGTCAGATCCTGCTCAATACAGATCCAGAGATGAAGTTAAAGAAATAAGAGATCAATCTGATCCAATTGAGAATTTTAAGAATAAAATAATAAAGAAAAAATACTTATCATCTGATGAGATAAACAAAATAAATACTGATACAAAAAATATTGTTGATGCAGCAGCTGATTTTTCTTCAAAAAGTAAACTGCCACCAGTAGAAGAGCTTTATAATGATATATATAGATAAATAAAATGAAGATAGAAATACTAATGCCCGCAATGTCACCTAGCATGAAAGAGGGCAATTTAACAAAATGGTTAATTAAAGTTGGCCAACATATTCAAGTTGGAGATCCAATTGCTGAGATTGAAACAGATAAAGCTACTATGGAGGTGGAGGCGTTAAATGAAGGAACAATTTCTGAAATTTTAATTGATGAAGGAACAGAGCAGATAAAAGTAAAGACACCAATAGCTATAATTGACACTAATACTGAAAAACTTAGTGGCAAATTATTTACAAATGTAATTGATTCATCACCAAAAAAAGCAAATATAAATACAAACAAAAAGATATCAACAGATAAAGAATCTGGTAATTTATCAGTAAGAGAATCTATAAGAGATGCAATTGCAGAAGAGATGAGACTTGATCAAGATGTTTTTGTAATCGGAGAAGAGGTTGCTGAATATCAAGGGGCTTATAAAGTTACACAAGGTCTTTTAAAAGAATTTGGCTCTTCTAGGGTTATAGATACCCCTATTACTGAAAATGGTTTTACTGGAATTGGTATTGGTTCTGCTTTTAGCGGTCTAAAGCCAATAGTTGAATTTATGACATTTAATTTTTCATTACAGGCAATGGACCATATAATTAATTCCGCTGCAAAGACACTCTATATGGGAGGCGGGCAGTTGAACTGTCCAATTGTTTTTAGGGGTCCTAATGGAGCTGCATCAAGAGTTGCGGCACAACATAGTCAAGATTTAACTGCATGGTTTTCACATATACCTGGTCTGATTGTTATATCTCCATATACCGCTAATGATCACAAGGGGCTTCTTAAGTCAGCAATTAGGAATCCGAATCCTGTAATTTTTCTAGAAAATGAAATTTTATATTCTGAAGTTGGACAAGTTAACATCACGGATAATGATTTGATCCCCATAGGAAAGGCAAATATATTAAAAGAAGGGAATGATATTAGCGTTATATCCCATAGTATTAGTCTAAAACAGTGCTTGGAGGCTGCAAATATTTTATCTAATGAAGGTATACAATGTGATATACTTGACTTAAGAACTATTAAGCCGCTAGACAAAGAATCGATTATTAATTCGGTAAAAAAAACTAACCGATGCATTATAGTGGAACAGGGCTGGCCACAATCAGGCGTTGCATCAGAAATTATTAGTTTGATAATGGAAAATGCTTTTGATTGGCTGGATGCACCAGTAGAAAGAATTACAGGGAAAGATGTACCAATGCCTTACGCAGAAAACCTTGAAAAATTAGCTTTACCTTCTGTTGATGAGATAGTAACTAGAATACAAAATATTTGTTACACAGGAGCCTAATATGCCAATTATTATTCAAATGCCAGCACTTTCTCCAACAATGGAAGTTGGTAACCTAGTCAAATGGTTAAAAAAGGAGGGGGATATTGTCCAATCTGGCGAGGTAATAGCAGAAATTGAAACAGATAAAGCACTGATGGAGTTTGAATCAGCTGATGAAGGAATCCTAGCCAAGATACTAGTTAATGAAGGATCTGAAGGTGTTAAAGTTAATGAACCAATTGCGATAATACTTAAAGATGGCGAGACTTTAGAAAATATAGAGTCAGAAGATAAGATATCTAACATTTCTATTTCGACCGAAGAAAATGCTATAATAGAAAATGAAGAAAAAAATATAACTAAAGAAACAAAAGAAATCAAAAAAGTAGAGGTTGTCACATCACAAAATAATACTCAAGATAACAAAACTTTTATTAGTCCATTGGCAAAAAGATTAGCTCATTCAAATAATATAGACACAAATCAAATTAAAGGAACTGGTCCCAACGGTAGAATTATAAAGAAAGATATACAATTATTAATTGATTCTGGTGAAAAAGCTACCCAAAGTAGAATTGATAATCTTGATCAGGTATCAAATAATTTTGATCCATCAAATTACAGCGTTGAGAAGGTTGATAATATAAGAAATATTATCTCAACTAGATTGCAGGAGTCAAACTTAACAATACCTTCTTATTCAATTAATGTAGATGCAAGTATTATAAATTTAAATAAATCTAGAGCTAACATGAACAGTGATTTAACTGAAAATGAAAATAGAATTTCAATAAATCATTTTCTAATAAAAATTACCTCTTTGGCATTGATTAATACACCACAAGTAAATACCACATGGACAGATGATGCCATACTAAAACATTCAAACACAGATATTGGATTAGCTGTGTCACTTGAAAATGGTCTCATTACACCAATTATTAAAAATGTACAATCTAAAGCACTAAGGGAAATTCGTGACGAAACAAATGAACTTGTTTTACGAGCAAGAGAAAAAAAATTAAACCCTGATGAATATCAAGGGGGAACGATTTCTATTTCTAACCTGGGTTCATATGGAATTAAAAGCTTTAATTCCATTATTAACCCTCCTCAGTCATCAATTTTATCAATCGGTAGCTCCAGATCTATACCGGTAGTTAAAGATAACGCTATAACAATTGATGAAGTAATATCCATAACACTCACAACAGATCATAGATTAATAGATGGCGCAATTGCAGCGGAGTTCTTAATTTATATTAAGCAATTAATTGAAAATCCTGATCTGATGCACTTATAAAATACGGAGAAAATTATGAATTTTGATTATGATGTAATTATTATTGGTTCTGGTCCAGGTGGTTATGTAGCGGCTATAAGAGCAGCTCAGTTAGGACATAAAACTGCAATCATAGAAAAAGATAATCTCGGTGGGATATGTCTTAATTGGGGCTGTATACCAACAAAAGCTTTACTAAAGTCATCTGAAATTTATGCAAGCCTTAAAAAATCTGACTACTATGGCATTAACGCAGATAAAGTATCGTTTGATTTTTCTAAAATAATAAATCGTTCGAGAAGTGTCGCCAAGTCCTTATCAGAGGGAATCAATTTTTTATTAAATAAAAATAAAATAGATCATATTAAGGGTGATGCTAAATTTACTGATAAAAATACATTATCCATAAACCAAGGAATCAAAAACAAAGAACTCAAATCAAAATATATATTAATTGCGACTGGGGCCAGAGCTAGAGAACTACCAAATATAGCTTTTTCAAAAAATGTTTGGTCTTACAAAGAGGCAATGAATCCAAAGGAGATGCCTAAATCAATTACGATAGTTGGATCAGGTGCTATTGGTATTGAGTTTGCAAGTTTCTATAATTCTTTGGGTTGTAATGTTTCGGTTATTGAAATTGCCAATAGAATACTTCCAAATGAAGATATAGAAGTATCAAAATCCGCACAATCAGAGTTTGAAAAGAATGGAATTAAATTTTATCTCAGCTCATCAATAAAATCTCTAACTGAAAAAAACAACAAATGTGATTTAACAATAGTATCTTCTGAAAAAAATAAAACAGAAATTATTACCTCTGAAAAAATTATCCTTGCTGTTGGAATTACTGGTAATATTGAAGATTTAAATCTCGAAAAAATTAATATACAAACATCTGAAGGTCATATCCCTACAAATAAATGGATGCAAACTAATATAGAAAATATATATGCAATTGGTGATGTTACAGGTGCGCCTTGGCTAGCTCATAAAGCATCTCATGAAGGTGTTTTATGCATAGAAAAGATTTCTGGCTTATCACCTGAGCCTTTGAATAAAGATAATATTCCTGGATGTGTATATTCAAATCCCCAAATAGCCTCTATTGGACTAACTGAAAAAGAAGCAAGAGATAATAATCCAAATAAAATTAGGGTTGGAAAATTCCCTCTTTTAGCAAATGGTAAGGCTAAAGCTATTGGAAATGAAGTTGGTTTTATTAAAGTTATTTATGATGATAAGAATGGAGAACTTCTTGGAGCTCATATGCTAGGTGATAATGTTACCGAATTAATTCATGGATATGCAATTGCAAAAAATATGGAGGGAACTGAAGAAGATATCATCTCAACTATTTTCCCTCATCCCACAATTTCTGAATCACTTCATGAGGCAGTGTTAAATGCTTATGATATGTCAATACATTATTAAATAAATGGTAAACCTTATAAAAAAAAATTCTATGAATTCTGACATACGTCATCCTCATTTACGAAATAAGCCTTCAAGTATTGGTAAAGAGAAACCACCTTGGATAAAAGTAAGATATAAAAACAGTAAAGGTTATCAAGATACACTAGATATAATAAAAAATTATAAACTTACTACAGTATGCCAAGAAGCCGCTTGCCCGAATGTTTCAGAATGTTGGGATAAAAAACATGCTACGTTCATGATTATGGGAGATATATGCACAAGGTCTTGCGCTTTTTGCAATGTAAAAACTGGGCTACCAACTAATCTTGATAATGACGAACCAGATAATGTAGCGTTTGCAGTAAAAAAAATGAACTTAAAACATGTAGTTATAACATCAGTTGATAGAGATGATTTGGAAGATGGTGGTGCAAGGCATTTTTCAGACGTAATCAAATCTATTAGGTGCATCTCTCCAGATACAACAATAGAAATTTTAACACCTGATTTTCTAAAGAAAGATAGTGCAATAGATATAATATCTAAAGCTAATCCAGACGTATTCAATCATAACCTAGAGACTGTTCCTTCTCTATATTTAACAATTAGACCAGGAGCTAGATATTTCCATTCCTTGAACCTTCTAAAATCAATGAAACAACTAAATAAAAATATTTTTACAAAATCTGGAATTATGGTTGGTCTTGGAGAACAAAGGAATGAGGTATTACAGGTTATGGATGATCTAATATCAGCTGAAGTTGATTTCATCACTATTGGACAATATTTACAACCTACAATAAAACATGCACCCGTAAAGAAATATGTCACACCAGCAGAATTCGATAGTTATGCTAGTATAGCAAGATCAAAGGGTTTTAAAATGGTCTCATCAAGCCCATTTACAAGATCATCTTATCATGCAGATGAAGACTTTAAAAAATTAAGACAAAATATTTTATAATGAAATCAAAAGAAATTATTAAAAAAGTACCTTTTACATCAATTGATATGTTTAACTTGGTAAAGGATGTAAAAATGTATCCTGAATTTGTTCCTGCATGCAAATCAATTGGTATTATTGATTCACATAAAGATAATGATTGTGAATACATTAATGCGATAATGGAAGTCGGTTATGGTATATTAAATGAAAAATTTACCTCAAATATCAAACTTAATAAAAAACAATTAAAAATAGATGTGGTTAACAGGGATGGGCCTTTTGTAATGTTGAATAACACATGGAACTTTGTTCAAAAAGATAACGAATGTGAGATTAATTTTAAAATAGATTTCCAATCAAAACAAACTTTTACAGGCGCTATTATTAACCTAATGTTTGATAAGGTTTTTATGAAATATGTGTCTGCATTTGAAAGAAGAGCTCATTATATATGTAACTGATTTATAAGTTCGATACATAACCTTAAAGCTTCGTTTTTTGTTGATATACGAACTTTATCCCTTCCAATGTTACCAAATTTATATTCATTACAGAGAGTCTTTTTTTTATTATCGTCTGTCAGCATAGAGATAGAAATATAGACTAAACCTATTTCTTTAGATGTGGAATCACTTTTAGGTCCTGCAATACCAGTTACAGCAATTGACATATTACTTGACTTATATTTGTCTATAGCATTTTCAGACATTTCAGTACAAACTTGTTTACTTACTGCACCATATTTAGAAAGAACAGAAGTTGAAACATTTAATAATCTTACTTTTGCATCATTTGAGTAAGTAATAAGACCTAAATCAAATACTTCAGATGAGCCAGATATAGATGTTATTGCACTAGATATAAGGCCACCCGTACATGACTCGGCAGTAGTAATCTTTATTGAATATTTACGGCATAATTTTATTAACTCT
>CEUZ01128921.1_pt1 | contig 16703 bp, 14 predicted proteins | sample 361511 | NCBI WGS metagenome assembly CEUZ01 (sample SAMEA2622822, study PRJEB7988) | marine metagenome | biome: marine biome (ENVO:00000447); feature: surface water layer (ENVO:00002042); material: "saline water (ENVO:00002010), including plankton (ENVO:xxxxxxxx)" | depth 5 m
TATATGGAGAAACAGTTTGCAAGAACTTCAGCAGAATTATTTGACCTTGCAAAAGCTATACAAAAAAATGAAGTTAAGGTTTTGCCTGGGTATCCGCACCGATTTAACCCAGTGGCGCAAGATCTAAAAACCATGACTCTAGATGGTGTTTTCGGTAGAATTATAGATGTTGAAGTTCGAATGGTTACAGGACAGGTTAAACCAGGTTTACGTGAACCCACTAGTTTTCTATACACAGATAAAGATGAAGGAGGCGGTATACTACACATGCTAGGAGGTCATCACTTAGAGGTCATGCGGTTCTTGATGAACTGTGAAGTAAAATCAGTACAAGCGATGACTGGTAGACCAATTGGTATTATCGAAGAACCTCTTGAAGATATAGCTATCGCAGCATTTGAATATGAAAATGGAGCTTTTGGTTCAATGCACGCAGGATATCTTCAAAGTGCAAAAGGAGGGTACGATACCAGCCTAGTAATCAGAGGAACTGACGGAGAAGCAAACTGGACTCCAATTGGAGAGTCAGAATTAAAAGTTAAAAGCGCCTCGCCTAAATGGACAGACTCCCCCGAACGAAAATTTGAATACACATTCTCTCCAAGCCCGCCAGGATACACAAGTGGTGGGAAATGGATGTTCAACTGGGTACAAAACTTTATAAAGGATATCCAAAACGGACGTGAATTGGAAGTTACAGTAATAGACGCTCTTAGAGTACTGCAAACTATTGATTCTGCATATGAGTCTGCACGAACTGGGAAACGAGTCGAAATAGAATACCTTATATAATATCATCATACCGAAGTACATCTTTGTTATGACAAGCCACTATCCTTATCTTAAGATCAGTTTCCAAAAAAATATATCTATATAACGTGGACAAATATTATATGTGTGTCTGTATAATGAACTCCAATATCAAATGGGTAATTTGAACATGCTACTAACTTGCGATATAGGGAATACCAACATATCTTTAGGGATATTTGATAAATCTAACGGGCCACCCCTTTATGAGCCCAAAGCGACATGGAGAATTGCAACCGACAGAGCAAAATTAGTAGACGAATATGCTCTACTAATAAACCATCTCATGTCTTTACGAATGATCTCTCCAGATGACATTACACAGATAGCTATTTGCAGTGGAGTTCCAACGCTAACTTCAATATTTCACCATATATCTAGTGAAACTTTCAAATTAGAACCTCTTATAGTAGGTTCCGGAACACGTACAGGGATTAAGGTTCTATACGACAATCCTAGAGACGTAGGTGCCGACCGAATTGTTGATGCAGCTGCTGCATTAAATTTGTACGGAGGCCCAGTAATTATTGTGGATTTTGGGACAGCTACCGTGTTTGACGCTGTCAAAGCAAATGGTGACTATCTAGGAGGAGCAATTGCACCAGGGATTTCTATTGCAGCTGATGCTCTTTACCATAATGCATCTATGCTTAGGCGTGTTGAACTAGTACCTCCTCCAACTGCAATTGGTAAAAATACCATACATGCCATCCAATCAGGACTAATATTTGGTTATTCTGAATTAGTAAAAGGCATGGTTGATAGATTTGACAAAGAACTCGGAGGAGGATGTAAAGTTGTAGCAACAGGTGGGCTGGCCGAAATTATCCAAAATGAAATAACGATTTTTGACAATGTCTCACCTCACCTCACACTGAAGGGGCTTAAGATTATACAAGATATGAACGAAAACTAATTACTACTTAAAACCACATTATCTTAGACATTCAAATAATTCTCAGTTAACATTATTCACCTGTATGAATTGAGTAATCGGACTTGAGAGTAAATATGACTGATCCAATTTACGGAAAATCCATAGCAGTTGGTGTGAGCGGTAGTATAGCTTGTTATAAAGCCATAGACTTGATAAGCAAGTTAGTGCAGGCTGGTGCAGCAGTGGATGTCATGATGACCAAAGCTTCTCTCCAATTTGTGACACCCAATTCTTTTGCATCAATCACAAATCGTCCAGTTTCGACAAACTTATTTGATCCTAATTCTGAAATTGGTATCAATCATGTCTCAATAGCAGAACGATCCGACATTGTAATTATCGCACCAGCTACTGCACAAACCATGGCAAGACTAGCTCTTGGTTTTTCCGATGATCCTTTAACAGCCACTGTCCTTGCCACATCTTCGCCTGTACTTATCTGCCCAGCAATGGATGGCAATATGTATTCAAATCCAGCTACCCAAGAAAATATCAATAAATTAGCGAAAAGAGGTTATACGATTATTGGTCCAGAAGAAGGCCGTTTAGCTTCCGGATTATTTGGCAAAGGTCGCCTTGTTGAAACATCGACAATTCTTGGACATACCAGATCTATCATGGGCAGTGATGGCGACCTGAAAAACAAAAAGATAGTAATTAGTGCCGGTGGTACTCAAGAAAAGATTGATCCAGTTCGATTCATCACTAATCGATCAAGCGGGAAAATGGGGTATGCCATCGCCGAAGCAGCAAGGAATCGAGGAGCCGAAACCATAATAGTCGCTGCACCAAATATGCAAATCACACCAGTTGGCACAAGGGTAAAAAATGTTATAAGTGCAGAGGATATGAAAAATGCCATCGTTGATGAATGTATAGATGCAGATGTAATAATAATGGCGGCGGCAGTCGCAGATTGGAAACCAAAATTTGTTTCAAAATCCAAGTTCAAAAAAAATGGATCTCAAACCTGGGATATTAACCTGTCCCGTAACCCAGATATTTTAGCTGAACTGGATAGAAACACCATATTAAAAGTAGGATTCGCCGCTGAAAGCGAAAATATTTTGGATAACGCGATTAAAAAAATCCGATCGAAAGACCTTGACCTAATTGCTGCAAACAATATTAGTAAAGAAGGCATTGGCTTTAATTCAGATAATAATAAAATAACCCTTATAAATCGTGAAGGGGTAGTTCAAGAATTGGAACTAATGTCTAAATACGAAATAGGTAATCGTATCCTTGACCAAGTATCAGATATTTTATCGGATAGACAGAAGTAAATAATAAATATTGCATTGAAATTATCTTAACTTCGCCTCTTCAATTTGCGAAAGCAATAAATCCCTATCATAACCAAATTCTTCAGCTTTATCGATATCTTTTAATACTTCGGTATGACTACCTAAAAGGCTATTAAGTATAGCTCTATTTACGTATCCCAAAGGGTGATAAGGATTAAACTTTATGGATTTGTCATAGTCTGTCAAAGCGCTTTCGAGATTACCCATCCCTAAATTAGCTATTCCTCTATTTGCAAAAGCCCGTCCATCAGTTGGTTCCAATCTAATAGCTTCATCAAAATCAAATAAGGCTCTTTCAAATTCTCCTAATTTGGAATAAGAAATACCTCTATCGACCCATGCCCTACTAAATTTTGGATCGATATCTATAGCTTTGTCAAAATCCAATATTGAAGAACTTAGATCACCCTTTCTCGAAAAAGAAGTGCCTCTATCTACGAACAAATTAGGATCTTCTGGAGACAGATCTATAGCTATATCAAAAAATTGCAGTGACTTATTTATATCACCTATTAACATTAAAGCGATTCCCATTTTTGAATAAGACCGATGGTCATCAGGTTCTAGATCCATAACCATGTCATAATCTTCTATTGCTTTCTCAAATTGCTGAAGCTCATGATAAGATGCGCCTCTAGCTAAATACAGTTTAGCCAATTCTGGAAGAAGTCCTATAGCTATGGTGTAATCATCTATTGCTTGTTGATATTTCCCCAGTTTGTAATTTGCATCTGCTCGATCAATATAATTCTGGGGACTGGAAATATCTTGCTCTATTGCTAGATCGTATGCGGCTACAGATTGCCGTAATAATCCTAGCTCCGTATATTGGTCCCCTGCATCTAAGACAAAAGCTTTATTATCTGGATCCAATCTAACCGCTTCTTCTAAATGTCTAAAGGCTACTTCAAATTCACCTAACCTGCTATATGCAGCCCCTCGATTGAAATAAGCCGATGCATTTTCAGGATCAAGATGAATTGCTTCGGCAAAGTCACGTATTGCCTCTCTTACAGATCCTATCTGTCCTAGAGCAATACCTCTATTTGTAAATACCCTAGAATTAGTCGCATCTAATTCTATAGATTTATTGTAATCCTCTACCGCTTTATAATATTCCTTCAATTTGGCATAAGCATTCGCTCGATTATTAAATAATTTAGGGTCATTTGTTTGGCTATCAATTGCTCTATTATATGACCTTACAGCTTCTCTATACTCTCCAAGACTAACGTGGGCAAAACCCTTAAGTGAATACCCTTCTATATAACCCGGTTCTAGTTTATTAACTTCTTCTAAATCTTTAATAGATTGCCTATAAGCTTTCAGCCCAATAAATGCCTTCGATCGACCAAAATACAACTCATGATTAACACCATCTATATCTATAGCAGAATTATATTCATCCAGTGCATTCTGATATTTCCTGTCTATCATATATTGTGTTGCTATAATCTTGTGCTGTTCAATTTGAGCAAGTTGCTTACTAGTCAATTTGTTGCAAGCAATTAAAGTTAAAAACATGATCAAAATAAACATACCTGAATAGATATGGATAAGAGAAACACGAGCACTATAATTTAAAATTAAGGAGCGCATTAAAAAGTCACAATCTAACTTAATCCAAACGATTACATTTGAGCTTATTGTCGATAAATACGAAGCGATGTCAAATTATATCAAAAAATCTAATATCAATAACATCTATAAAATTTTAAGGTTCTACCCAGTTCTTAGATCTATCAATTGCACGAAACCATTCATTATATAAATTTTCACGCCGGGTATCAGACATACTAGGAATAAACATTCGTTCATTCATCCACAAACTAGCAATTTCATTCATATCTTTCCAAAAACCCACAGATAGGCCAGCTATATACCCTATACCAAGAGCTGTTGTATCCTTAATACTGCTAGTTTCAATCGGTATACCCAAGATATCTGCTTGGAATTGCATCATTAGACTACTAGCTGTACCACCTCCGTCTACTCTTAACACTTTAGGCATAAATCCGAGATCTTTAGAAATGGATTCCACAACTTGTCTTGTTTGGAAAGCTGTTGCCTCCAAGGATGCCCGAGCTATATGGCCACTATTTGAACCGAGTGTGAGACCAACTATTGTGCCTCTTGCATTCGGATCCCAATTTGGAGCCCCGAGTCCCGTGAAAGATGGAACAAAATAAACACCCCCATTATCTTCAACTGACTCTGCTAAGGAATCTATTTCATTTACAGAATTAATTATGCCAAGTCCATCCTTAAGCCACTGGATCGTTGAACCAGAAGAAAAAATACTTCCTTCAAGCCCATAAGTGACGTTTTTATCAATTTGCCACGAAATCGTTGAGATTAATCCTGATTTACTATTAATTCTTTCTCCCCCCGAATTGGCCAATACAAAGCACCCTGTACCATAGGTATTTTTAATCATCCCAGGATTAAAGCAACCCTGCCCAAAAAGAGCTGAATTCTGATCTCCCGCCATAGCCGATACTGGAATTTCTTTGCCCCTAAACAACTCCGCCAAAGTATGACCAAATATGGAGTTAGAGGAATGTACAGTAGGTAAAATACATGGAGGGATGTCAAACAAATTTAACAAGTCTTTGTCCCATTCTAGGTTATCAATATTGTAAAGCATCGTACGAGAAGCATTGGTGGTATCCGTTGCATGTACGACCTCACCAGTAAGATTCCAAAGTATCCAAGAGTCAACAGTTCCGAAAATTATTTCTCCATTTTCGGCTCTTGCCTGACCGTTTGGTATATTATCTATTATCCACCTCAACTTGGTCGATGAGAAATAAGGGTCAAGAGTTAAACCTGTCTTTCTTAAAATATCAGATTCAACACCCTGACTTTTAATGACCTCACATAACATTGTGGATCGCCGACACTGCCAAACAATCGCGTTATAAACTGGTTCCCCTGTTTCTCTATCCCAAACGAGCGTGGTTTCTCTTTGATTTGTGATCCCGATAGCAGAAATTTGGCCTGTGGAAATTTCAGTCTCATCGATCAATTCATGTATTACATTCAAACAAGAAAGAAATATCTCTTGAGGATCTTGTTCTACCCAGCCAAGTCTTGGATAAATAGTTGTGATTTCTTGACTAGTTTTCCATATCACCGAGCCCATTTGATCGATTAAGAGTGCAGTTGTGCTAGTAGTACCCTGATCAAGGGCAACAATATAATTGTTGCTAGTCACTATTCATTACCCTCTTAAGCATTCCCATCTTGTATTATCCATATATCAAACAATATTTTCAGGTAAAAAAACAAGGAAACTATCGAGCCATTGTTCTTGAAATCTACATATTCAGTTATTCGATAACCAATGATATACATGTAACTACATTTAGTCGAATCAAGAATTGCAGCAATCCTGATTTCGTGTCTACTAATGAGCTCAATGATCTATAATTGTTCAATTCCTATTAATATTTTTTTGCTAACAAATGAAAATAATTAACAAATCAGGTCAATTTAACTACTCGCTAGCTTAAAGGAATCTGAAGCATCTAAAACACTTTGGGAGTTATTACCTATATAATTACAAGCACAAAAGCGGGGAACAGAAGTTTATTTCACAATACCCTTTTTATCTTCAAATTTTTCCAGACCAACTGAAAACACAGATAAAGATTTAATTGCATATTGGCATCCAGAAAATTCTTTATCTTTATTCTACGGACCTCTCGCTGATAACATCTAAAACGAAATCAGACCGGCAAGCCTATTAATCGATTTACTACTCAAAGCTGACTTCTATATCGCCGAATTAAATCCAAGTATACATTTCGAATCTCGTTGTTTTTTAAAATTTTCTATACGTCTAATCTTCTATATATATTTATCCATCCTGATATATTCCTAGGAATTCATTGCCTCAAATTGGGTTTTTCGCGTCTAAAAATATTGAACTTACGTTATTCGTAATTATTTCATCATCGTTTTGCCTTTTAAGTTAGATTTATTGCCTGTCTATCTCAATACATTCTCTATATCTATAATTTTGTGTTCTTTCATTTAAAATAGGTAATTAATGCTATTTACATAACTTGACGAATTTCGTCATATTTGCAATAATTGCTGCCGGTGGATTTTGAGATTAGAATTTTTAATGCAAGGTGGTAAATTTTATTATGGTTGAATTTAAAGCTTGCCCTAGATGTAAGGGCGACATGGCACGAGGAAGGGACATGTACGGAGAATATATTCAATGCTTCCAGTGTGGACATGTTATAAACTTTGAACCAGAAAGAGCAAGGTTCTCTATCTCTCCGGGACATCACAAGCCAGGCAGGCCCAAAAAGCACAAAGCAAAACAGCCAGCCGCTTGAACCAATCTTACTTAACTTGTTTTGAAAATATATAAATAAGAAACTGTAATGTTAAAAAATGACGATATTGCACAAATTTTTTGCAATATGTTAAATGCGAGGAAGGTGAATAAATATGGCAACAACTGATACATCTACTGTTAATTTATCTGAAATTGATATGGTAGAGGATTCAACATGTCAACACAAGTGGTTGATAGAATCACCTAATGGACCATCTAGCATGGGAACATGCCTAGATTGTGATGCAACAAAAGACTTCCCTAATTACATTGAAGGGTCGGCTTGGGGATACGACGTGCCTGTGGAGCAACTAAACCTAAAATCACGCACTAGTAATGCTGTCATCGAAGACAACGATGCTTAGTAAAGTTGTTACAGTTGTAATTTAACAAGAGCTGATCACTATCTGAACAAATCGTTAGTTTTGTCTCTCAATAGCTGACCAGATCCTTCGTTGCTTCTAGAATAAATATGTCCGCGAACTACTGCTGCGGGAACTCCGATTGACTTAGACATAACTAACTCGCTAGCTGCAGCTATTTCATCAGCTTCCGCTATTCTAGTTACACTCATAATCCTCCCAGTCGCATCTGGTAAACCTCTGTGATCCCTAAATGGATCTATTCCTGATAAACCAATGGCAAAATTAATGTGTCCTTCTCTCCATGGTCTCCCAAAAGTATCCGTAATAATAACTGGAACATCTACTCCACAAGCCTTTTTTACATCTGATCTAATTAACCTTGCAGATTTATCAGGATCATCTGGCAGTAAAGAAACGATATTATCTCCAATAATATTCGAAGAGTCTATTCCTGCATTGGCACATATAAACCCGTGCTTTGTCTCAGTAATTAAAATGCCTCTATTTATATCAGCTCTTATCACATTGCGACTTTCCCTAAGTACAAGTTCAACTAATCTCGGATCTCTATTAGACGCAGCAGAAAAGCGTTCAGCAAAATATGAAGGATTGATTTCGTTTAAATCTACTAATTGACCCTCTGCTTTTGAAACAATTTTCTGGGTCACAATCAGGATATCACCTCCAATAATAGGAGTCCCCTGTTCGATACAAGCTACAACAATCAACTCTCCTATACAAAACCCTGTCTCTATTTCTGGAAGACCATCTATTCCTATTACTTCTAACCGCAGGTGCTTCATCTTATAAATTTAGCCAAATGTTTCATAACTTTATAAACTGTTTTTACAAGTGTATCAAACAGTTTCAATTTCATTTGATAAAATGTTAATGCAAACAATCTAATGACAGTTAGAGTATTAACATGAGTCAATTACGCAGCCTTTTATTCGTGCCTGGAAATAACACCCGTATGTTAGAAAAGTCATTTGGCTTGAACCCAGATGCTATTATCCCTGATTTAGAAGATTCTGTTCCTCAAAAAGAAAAATCGGTTGCAAGAGAAATTTTGTCATCATTAATACCTAAGCTGATTAAAGCAAATAAACAGGTGTTCCCACGTGTGAATTCTATCGAATCGTCATTAATTGAACCAGATTTAGAAGCGGTAATATCACCTGGTATATCTGGTATTTCAATAGGTAAGGTTGAATCATCGAAAGACGTATTGTTAATTTCATCAATTATCGATAGGATCGAAAAAAAACAAGGCATAACCGAAAACATGATCCAATTAATCCCTTGGATTGAAAGTCCTAAAGCAATTATAAATGCCTATGAGATTTGTATGTCCTCTCCAAGGATTGTAGCAGTAGCTTTTGGAGCAGAAGATTATAGTCATGAAATGGAAATTGAAAGAACAGTTGAGAGTAAAGAAATATGGTATGCCAGAAACCAAGTTTCCATTAGCAGCCATGCTGCCAAATTATTAACTCTAGATACTCCTTATATCCATTTTCAAAATAAAAATGGACTCAAAAAAGACTGTGAGATCTCAAAAGCTATTGGATTTACTGGCAAATTTGCGATACACCCGTCTCAAATTGATACTATACACGAGGTTTTTGGCATAACAACAGAACAAATAATTTGGGCAACCCGCATTTTAGAACAGATGGAAAGGTCTGAAACTCTTGGAATTGGTGCTTTTGGGCTCGACGGTAAGATGGTGGACGCTCCAATTGTCAAAAAAGCCCGACAAATACTTGAAACAGCGAAAACAACAAACCCATCATTGGAGTAATTATAGTTGGATAATATTGAACTCAAAGGGATGGAATTTTATGGATATCACGGCATAGATCCTATAGAACGCAAATTTGGTCAGAAATTCATAGTAGACCTGACCATATATCTCGATCTAATTCGCCCGTCCAAATCAGATAATATATCTGACACTATCAATTATTCTGACCTGTTTTGGGAAATTAAAACCATTATAGAAACTGGTAAATACAACTTACTTGAAAAACTTGCTGCAGTAATCTCTGAACATATCCTTACACTTTACGATGTTGATTCTGTTCAAGTAAGTGTTAAAAAACCAAATGTCCCAATAGCACACTCCTTGCTAGATTACGCAAGTGTAACAATATCTCGGCAAAGCTAACCAATAGAGACTCTGTTATTGTGATTCTCTTCCTAGTTTCCATAAATAGTTACGTTAATTATCTTCAGCAAATAAACAGGATCTCTAACATAAAATCGAAAACTTATACCAAAGGCTCCAAAGTTAGGGTGGCGAAAGAATCAAATTGTTAATTTTTCCTGATAGTAACATATTACGAATCGTATACAACTAAACTATCATGACGTTTAAACTTCATTGACAGTCTATATAACCTAAACTACTATTAAGATGGTCGTGCTAAGCGGGGAATTAGCGGCGCCTTGTAACTCGCAATCCGCTCAAGCGAGGCAGAATTCCTCCCCGAGGTCCACCTTAAAAACCTCTGCGTTTGGAAAATGGTGTTGAGAGCCGGGTCCTACGCAACAAGAACCTGTGAACCCCGTCAGATCCGGAAGGAAGCAGCGGTAAGCAATTCTTCTTGTGTGCCGTAGACTAACCTAGCTTGAGCCATTCATAAATGGTAAGTTATTTGAGGAGATCGAAACGGAGGTGCACGATCAGTTCGTACCAATGATTTTCGTATTATCCTCAAATTTAACAACCCAAGAATTGGTAAATAACCTAATCTTTAGTGACTAAATTTACAAAAAATGACCGTATGCAAAAAAAACTGGGTCAACACTTCCTTATCGACCGAGGAGTTAGAAATCGCATTATTTCAGCAGCTGATCTTAAAGATACTGACAAGGTTATAGAGATTGGTCCGGGCCGTGGATTCCTAACGAAAGCCCTATGTCAATATGTAGAAAAAGTGCTAGCTGTAGAAATAGATTCGAATCTCGTATCTTTTCTTAGAGAAACCTTCGATCAAAGTTCTGTTGTAGACATTATTCCCGCAGATGCCAGAGATCTCCAAATCAACACTCTTTTAATAAACCCTATAAAATATAAACTTGTAGCAAACTTGCCCTATTATGCAGCCACATACATACTTAGACAGTTTCTTGAAAATAGTTTTAAGCCAGAACTAATTGTAGTCATGATACAAAGGGAAGTAGCACAAACAATCGTTGCACAACCAGGCAAAATGGGGATACTATCAATTGCAACTCAAGTATACGGTCAACCAAAAATAATTTGTCATGTTTCTCCACGTTCATTTAAACCTTCCCCTAAAGTATGGTCGACCGTTTTACGTATTGATTTACACTCCACTCCCCTGATAGATAATGAATCTAGACATGGCTTCTTTACTATATTAAAAGCAGGCTTTAGTACACCAAGAAAAAAAATACGAAACTCCCTCTCTAATGGTCTTGGAATAAAACCTGATAAAGTATCAAGATTGCTTGATGAAGCATGCATAGACCAAGCGACAAGACCACAGAATCTAACTATCCCTGAATGGATACGACTACACGATGCATGTATCAATCTATTTGGTCTATTTGATAACGAAAGCGTTGAAGATGTGTTTAAGAAAAACAACAATACAAAATCGAAAAAGCAATGAATCTATCAATAAAAGCATATGCAAAAATAAATCTCACTCTAGAATTACTAGGGTGTAGACCAGACGGATATCAGGAAATAAGTAGCATTATGCAAACTGTCAGCCTTTATGACACTGTCAATCTTATACCGGCAAATAAGATCGAATTAAATTGTGACATACCTATCAAAGATAACCTTGCCTTACAAGCCGCTAAAATTCTTTCAAACGAAACGGATTCAAATCTTGGAGCAAAAATAAATATTTACAAAAATATACCTGTCTCTTCTGGATTAGGAGGTGGCAGCAGTAATGCTGCTGCTGTGTTAATAGGGTTAAACAAACTCTGGAATTTAAAACTGGATCAGAACGAACTATCTGAACTCGGTTCAAAGATTGGATCAGATATACCGTTTTTTATCCATGGAGGAACAGGTATAGCTTCTGGTAGAGGTACAATTGTTCAACCACTCCCTGCGCCAAAACTAAACTCAATAATAATATTGTTTCCAAATATCCACCTAAAGGATAAAACTTCCACTATGTATTCCCTAATAAATGATGAACAAATTACAGATGGGATAATTACCAAAAAAATGGAACAAAAAATCAATTCCAAATCAACGCTATCTCCAGAACTTATGTTCAACGGCTTTGACAGCCTGATCGGAAAAGCCTACCCACAGTTGAGTAGATACTGGGATATGTTTTTAGAACAGGGAATAAAAACCATACATCTTGCTGGAAGTGGACCATCTTTATATGCCACTATTGATAGTAAAAACCAAGCCTCTTTAATTGCAAAATCAATAAGAACTAAATACGGATGCTCGACATATCTGGTTGAACCTAGTATTCCGGAATGGATTTGATGAATAATGTTATCGCAGGTATATTCAGTGGCTTAATCATGTCCTCGTTAAGTATGGTATTTGGCTCACTATATCTCTTTTCTCTTGTTAAGTCGCGATCTCATACACTGAATAGAATCCTAAATAGAATAAGTCCAATTTATATTACTCTAGGCCTAATGGTTATTGCATATCCCGTATTTATACTAGTAGGGGTATTGCTAGGAATTTTTCATCTGATAGTCTTTTCTTTATTAACAAAACCAAGCTTAATTGTATCTGACACTATATTCATGATAACCCTAATAATCCTTGCAACCACCTTTACTTTTATAATTAAGCTAATTAGTCGAACCCTACCGATAATAGTTATCTATTTCAATATAGTATTTGTATTAGTATACGGTCTATTTATTCCATTATTGACTCGATTAAGTGTTTGACCAAAATAGTTTCACCAAATACAATTGCTCTTTATGTTGAAAACGTTTACATTCATTAATCATGACACCCAATTGATTTTTAAGACTTATATTCTAGGAATATGCTCAAGGTCCATTAGGTTTGAATAAATCATATAGATTTAGTTCATTTTCCTTATTTGAGAAAGGGCAACACCCATTAGACAATGCATGGATAGCATTAGATCTTGAAACAACAGGTTTGGACCCATATAAAGACGATATTATTGAAATAGGTGCTGTAAGATTCAATCAGAATGAAATTCTAGACACATTTCAGTCTTTGGTAAACCCAAATCGCAAACTAGGATCATTTACAAAAAGATTTACCGGTATTAGTCAAGAAGACGTTGATAGTGCGCCTTCATTTGATTACGTTTCAACAAAATTAATCTCCTTCATAAATGATTCACCCATTGTAGGTCATAACATTAGTTTCGATTTAGGTTTTTTGGAAAATAACGGAATTAAATTAACAAACCCAAGATCCGACACATTAGACCTTGCTTACGTCCTGAAACCTTGCGAGCCTGAATATAATCTGGCCAAAATTGCTGAATCACTATCTATATCCCATTCACGGCCTCACAGAGCATTAAATGATGCAAAAATAACCGCAACTCTTTTTCAAAAACTTGTTAACGATTCGGAAGAATTAGATCCGGGCATAATTTCTAAAATAAGTGAAATAGCCTCAAAATCAAACTGGGTGCTATCTTACATATTTGAAAGACTAGCAGCCTACAGGTCTTCCCCGCCAAAAAATAAAAAAGATGAAATTGATGTCCGACCAATTAATACATTAGACATGGCAAACACATGGCAGCATAGGAAACACCAGAATGTACTACGACCCAATGATAGCCGCCAAAAACTTGACGATGAATTAATTAACAACATGTTTGGGAAAACAGGTCCTCTTGCAAACACCATGGTAGGTTTTGAAGAACGACCTGAGCAAAAAACAATGGCCAAAGCTATATCTAAAGCTCTAAACCTAGAACAAAGACTTATTGTTGAAGCAGGCACAGGTGTAGGTAAATCAGCAGCCTACTTACTACCAGCCATACTCTACTCTCTAAAGAACAATCTTAGGATCGTTATATCGACCAACACGATTAACCTGCAAGAACAATTATTGGAAAAAGATATTCCCCAAATTTTGTCTGCTTTAGAAGATTGTAAAGATATTCACATAGAAAATTTCAATTACACACTCCTGAAGGGCCGTAACAATTATGTGTGCTTAAAAAAATGGTCACAACTAGAATCTAATTCAACTTTATCAGTAGAAGAATCTAAAATTCTATCTAAACTATTAGTCTGGTCCCAAACAACTACTTCTGGAGACCGGAATGAATTGAATTTATCACGTAATAGCTGGCCACAATGGGAACGAGTCTCTGCACAATCAGCATTCGATTGCAACGGAATTAACGGTACTTGTTTCCTTCGTTCTGCAAGAGATAGAGCTGCTGCTGCACACGTAGTTATCGTAAATCATTCTTTGCTAATCAGTGACCTTATGACCGACAGAGCGGTTATTCCGGAGCACGATATATTGATTATTGATGAAGCCCAACATCTAGAAAAGGTTGCTACTGAAAACCTTGGCTTCTCTATATACAAAAACCAGATTCCCGACGATCTTGATTTATTGGTGGCCCAAGGAGGATTAATCAATAGGATATTATTAAAACTCAAGGTATCTAAGATAGCTAAAACTCGATATTCATCTATTGAAGAAGCTTTATTTGCGCTCAAAGATATCCAACCCAAGTTTATTGAATTAATTGAAACCCTTTTTTCTACAATAGACGCATTCATACTTCCTGAAAATGAACAAAAAAGTAATTTCGTTGATGAACAAAGAATAACCAAAAGCTCTCGTACGCAACCTGCTTGGTCTGAAATAGAAATTCTGTGGCAACAGGTTGATGTTACCATTGCACACCTAGAATCTCTTATCGAAAACCTAACATCTTCATTATCTGGTCTAGAAGATAAGAATCTATTTGACGAAACACTGCTTGTAGATATCTATAATATACTTGAAAGAACTCGGTTTTTCAGAATACGAATTTCTGAAATCATTCCAGACCCAGGCACTGATTCAATATATTGGGCAAGCCGTTCACCTAGAGTAGGTGATATAAGATTATCCAAAGCGCCACTTCATGTCGGCGACATATTGGAAAAACATTTATACTCTCAAAATAAAACTATTGTACTAACAGCTGCAACTTTAAGTACAAACGGGGATTTCGGACACATAGTAGATAGATTTGGATTTGTAGGAGCAGAAGAATTACTGCTAGGATCCCCTTTCAATTACCCAGAAGCTGCACTATTATGCGTGCCCAGTGATATTCCAGAACCATCATCTCCTGATTATCAGGCAGCTGTTGAACATTCCATAATCGAATCAACCATAAGTGCAGGAGGTTCAACCTTAGCTCTTTTCACATCTTATTCTTCTCTGAAAAAAGCATCACGCGCATTGAAACCAACACTTGAACCGCAGGGATTTGAAGTATTAACACAGGGTGTAGACGGTTCCCCTAACCAAATAATTAAACGTTTTATTAATAACCCTAATTCAGTACTCCTAGGAACTTCTTCATTTTGGGAAGGAGTAGACATAGCAGGCGACTCTCTAAAAGTTCTTTTATTAGCACGATTACCCTTCCCTGTTCCGAATGATCCAATATTTGATGCACGATCAGAACTCTATGAAAATGCCTTCCAAGAATATTCGATCCCTCAGGCAATTCTACGACTAAGACAAGGTTTTGGACGTTTGATTAGAACCAGTAAAGATCGTGGTGTCGTAATAGTTTTAGATAAAAGACTAGTTTCAAGGTCATATGGGAAACAATTCATAACATCTCTACCACCAGTAGAAATAAAAACGCCTTATATACGACAAATATCTGATGAAATTAAAGACTGGCTAAACTATGATATTAACTCATGACGAGCCTTTAAACCTAAGGAGTACATTACTAAGTGGCCAGGCTTTTAGGTGGCGTGAAGAGGAAGGTTGGTTCAAGGGAATTATATCGGGTAACGTCATATGGATTCGAGAAGGTAAACGCGGAATTGAATTCTCTGGGGGACCGGATAATAGCGACACTTTAGTTAAATTGTTAAATAATTACTTCTCTTTTCAAACGAATATTGAATCTATTTATCAGGACTTGTCTTTTGATATACGTATTAGTAAAGCAATTAATAAACATCGCGGTATGAGACTTTTACGTCAAGATCCCTGGGAATGCCTAGTATCTTTTATCTGTTCATCTGCTTCTAACATACCTCGTATCACAAAAAACATCGAGTCTATCTGTCAAGCATTTGGTCAAGGAATTGAGATAAATGGCGAGTTAAGACATAAATTCCCAACACCAACTAAACTGGCTCAATGCCACCCTAGTGAATTCAGAGAACTCGGACTTGGATATCGTGCAGAATACCTCTCATCAACAGCCCGTATGATTTCTTCAGGGCAGGTAAATTTAATATCGTTACGTAATTCATCTTATGAAGAAGCCCTTAATATATTAACTACACTAACAGGAGTAGGTGACAAAGTAGCAAACTGTGTGCTTTTATTTTCCCTTGATAAACCCGAGGCATTTCCGGTAGACACTTGGATTTATAAAGCAATACAAAAATGGTACATGCAAAGCAAACCAAAAATACCACGGACAAAATTACGGCCATGGGCAATGGATTATTTTGGCAAAAATGCCGGATGGGCAAATCATTACCTATTCCATGATCTAAGAACCTCCAATTATAAAACCAGCAAACAGCAAGTACACTGAACAATTCATGACAATATCGACTGGATAATTATGATTCAAGTCCAATTCTTTTTCATTAATTTTTTACTTGTTTGGGCCCCAAATTAAACATGGAATTTCTTGACTGACCCAAATGTCTGGAATATAATTCCGTCAACGTTTTGGAGAAAGCTTAGACATTACACC
>CEUZ01058280.1_pt1 | contig 16699 bp, 18 predicted proteins | sample 361511 | NCBI WGS metagenome assembly CEUZ01 (sample SAMEA2622822, study PRJEB7988) | marine metagenome | biome: marine biome (ENVO:00000447); feature: surface water layer (ENVO:00002042); material: "saline water (ENVO:00002010), including plankton (ENVO:xxxxxxxx)" | depth 5 m
TTCTAGATGGAAAAAAAATGACCCACATTTATATTTCTCAGGTTTGCAAATAATAAATCCAAATATATTTTCTAAAATCAAGCAATATGCTTTTTCGATGAATTTGTTGTGGGATATTTTGATTAAAAATTATCAGCTGCAAGGACAAATTTCAAATTCAGTAGTAACTCACATAGGAGATATAAATTCTTACAATAAAATAAAAAATATTTAATGCTTGAATAAAAAATTTTAGTGCTTACTTTCTTCTTATGACCACATATATTGTTAAAGACGATATTTTTGATAATGAAATTAAATCATCAAAAGTGCCAGTTCTCGTTGATTTCTGGGCAGAATGGTGTGGTCCTTGCAAGACCATCGGTCCTATTCTTGAAGAAATTGGAGCAGAAAAAAAAGATAAACTAAAAATACTTAAGTTAAATGTTGATGAAAATCCTCAAACTCCACAAAAATTTGGCGTTAGAGGAATACCAACTCTAATGCTTTTTAAAGATGGAAACCTTGTAGATACAAAAGTTGGAAGTCTTCCAAAAAATATGCTTGAGTCTTGGTTAGAATCTAATCTATAAATAGTTTTTTCTTATTTTCCCTATTAAATATAAAGAGCCTGTAATCAATATATATTTATTAGGTGTTTTCATAATAGACGCGTTAATAGTTTTTAAATTCGGTTTTAATAAAGATTTAATATTTAATTTATTAGCAATATCAAAAATTTCCTTTTTATTAAGCGCATTTATTTCATCTGGAATTTGAATGGGATATAAAGTATCAATATTTTTTTTAAGTTTCGATAAGAATCCTTTAACATCTTTATTATTTAGCATGCCAAAAATAGTTACTGGTCTAATTTTATTTGTTATTAAGTAATCATTAAGTTTTACAGCTCCAGATAAATTATGTGATCCATCAAAAATTATAAATTTATTTTTAAAAACTATTTTTTCGATTCTTCCTGGCCATTTTGTCGAAAGAATACTTTTTGCTAAAGAATTTAATCTTATAAAGTAATTATTTTTTTTGAGAATCATAGCCGTTGTAATAGCAGTAGATGCATTTTCGATTTGATGTTTTCCCTCTAGCGAAGGATTACTAAAAATTTTTTTATAATTTCCAAATTTATAATTAAATTTGTTTCTTTGAATTGGTTTAAATTTATAATCCTTATTGAAATAGTATATATTTTTTTTATTTTTTAATTTTTTAAATATATACTTTTGAACTTCATTCTTTTGTTTTGCTATAACAACATTTTCATTTTCTCTAATTATCCCTAGTTTTTCATTGGTAATTTTCTTGATGGTATTTCCTAAAAATTCTTGATGATCAATATCTATTGCAGTGATAATACTAATCATTTTTTTAGGTATGATATTTGTTGCGTCTAGTCTTCCGCCCAATCCAGTTTCAAGTATTAAAAAGTCTGCTTTGTGTTGTGCAAAAAGCACAAATGCAGCAGCAGTTGTTATTTCAAAAAAAGTAATAGGATTGTTATTATTAATCTTTTTTACATTCTCTAAACATCTTAATAATTTGTTTGCATTAACAATTTTATTATTGATAGAAATTCTTTCACGAAATTTTTCAAGATGAGGTGAAGTATAAGTATGAATAGAGTAACTATTTTGTTCAAGAATATTTTTAATAAAGCTTAATGTAGAGCCTTTTCCATTTGTGCCTGCGATATGTATGGTGGGTGGAAGTTGATGATGGGGATTGCCAAGTTTTTTGAGTAGAATTTCAAGTCTTGTGAGAGATAAATCAATATATTTAGGATGAAGAGCAATAAGCTTTTTTAATAACTTGTCAGTTTTCGTAATCACTTGTTTAAGTGATATGGTTTATTAAAGTTTCAAGGTTATTTTTTAAGTCTTTTCGATGGCAGACAATATCTACCATTCCGTGTTCTTGTAAATATTCTGCCTTTTGAAAATCTATCGGAAGTTCTTCTCTTATGGTATCTTGAATAACTCTTTTTCCGGCAAAACCTATTGTAGATCCTTGTTCTGCAATTGTAATATCACCCAACATTGCAAAAGAAGCAGTAACTCCACCCGTTGTTGGTTCAGTTAAGACGACTATGTAAGGTATTTTATTTCGATTTAACAGTTCCACCGCAGCAACAGTCCTTGGCATTTGCATTAAACTTATAATCCCTTCTTGCATTCTTGCTCCACCTGATGAAGTAAAGATTATAAACGGACATTTTTTTTCAAGGGCTATTTTAGCGCCTTTAACAATTGCCCCACCAACAGCCCTTCCCATTGAACCACCCATAAAAGCAAAATTCATCAATCCACATATAACTTTTGATTTTCCAATTTTCGTTTCAAGTAATATAAAAGCATCATCTTTTTGTGTTTTTTTTCTGTATTCTTTGAGTCTATCTTTGTACTTTTTTTTATCAGTAAAATTTAGGGGATCATCAGAAATTTTATCCAATTCAATCTCAGTTGTGTCTTCTTTGGTAAATAAGAGCTTTATTCTGTTTTCTGCAGATATTCTAAAATGATAATTACATGAATTACACACATATAAATTTTCACTTAAATCTTTATGATGAATCATGCTTGCACATGTAGGGCAGTTTTGCCATAGATTTTCAGGGACATCTTTTCTTTTTACAAGAGCCGATAATTTAGGTTTAACGAAATTTGTTAACCAATTCATGAACCTGTACCTTTTTTAAGATCTTGCGTAAATAAATCTATTTTTTCTAACATATTTTTTTTATCTGAAATATTATCTTTAATAATATTTACGATACTAGAGCCCACAACAACGCCATCTGTAAAAACACTAATATTTTCAACATCTTTTCTACTTTTTATTCCAAAACCAGCAACAATAGGTAGGTTTGATTCAGATCTTATTAAATTAATTGATGTTTCCAACTCTTTTAAGTTTGCTGAGTTTTGACCAGTGATACCCGTGACAGTAACATAATATAAAAATCCAGAAGCATTATTTAATATTGTTTTTAATCTTTCCTTGTTAGTCGTTGGAGTAATTAATCTTATAAGATCAATATTGTTCTCTTTTGTTTTGACATATAAATCAGCGTCTTCCTCTGGTTGCAGATCAACAATAATTAATCCATCAACACCTAGCTGAACGCACTTAGAAGTAAACTCTTTAATTCCCATATTAAATATTGAATTATAATATCCCATTAAAATAACTGGAATTTCATTATTTAAAGTCCTTATTTTTTTTACTAGCTCAAAAATATCTTGTATTGTTGTTCCGTTTTCAATCGATCTTGTGCTTGATTCCTGAATTGTGGGTCCATCCGCCATTGGATCAGAGAAGGGCATTCCTATTTCAACAATGTCGATGTTGTTATTTATAATTGTTTTTAAAATTTCAAAACTTGTTTCTAAATCAGGATCGCCTCCTGTAGTGAAAGTGACTAACTTCTTACTTTTGTTTTCAAATGTTTTTTTTAATCTATCTGACATTACAATTTAATATTTAATTCTTCAGCAATTGTAAAAATATCTTTATCTCCTCTTCCACACATGTTCATAACAACAATTTTTTCTTTGCTGTAATTTTTTGCTATTTTTTTTAATACTGCAAGAGCATGCGATGGTTCTAGTGCAGGGATAATTCCTTCCAAATTACAACAATATTGAAAAGCTTCTATAGCTTCTTTATCTGTGGCTGACATATATTGAACTCTTTTTTGTTCAAACAAATAAGAGTGTTCTGGCCCAATACCGGGATAATCTAGCCCAGCTGAAATAGAGTGCGCCTCATCTATTTGTCCATCATTTGATTGCAAAAGATAAGTTTTATTTCCATGTAAAATTCCAGGCTTACCGCCACTTAAACTTGCAGCATGACTTCCTGTATCTATCCCATGTCCTGCGGCTTCTACGGCTATCATTTCTATCTGTTTATCATCAAGAAACTCATGGAATAAACCTAAAGCATTTGATCCTCCACCGATGCAAGCAATCAATAAGTCAGGAAGTTTGTTCTCAGCTTTTAAAATTTGTTCTCTTACTTCCTCTCCAATTATAGATTGAAAATCTCTTACCATTGCTGGATAAGGATGGGGACCTGCAGCAGTACCTATAATATAAAAGGTATCTCTCACATTTGTTACCCAATCACGAAGAGCTTCGTTCATTGCATCTTTGAGTGATTTTGAACCAGTTTTTACACTTCTAATTTCAGCGCCTAGTAATTTCATTCTAAAAACATTAGGTGACTGCCTTTTAATGTCTTTTTCTCCCATATAAACAATACATGGTAATCCAAATAATGCACATACGGTTGCAGTTGCTACACCATGTTGACCTGCTCCAGTTTCAGCAATTATTCTTTTTTTACCCATTTTTTTTGCAAGAAGTATTTGGCCCATACAATTATTTATTTTGTGTGCACCAGTATGATTTAATTCATCTCTTTTGAAATATATTTTTGGCCCACCTAAATCATCAGAAATTCTTTTTGCAAAAAATAGAGGGCTTGGTCTTCCAATATATGTTTCCATATAGTGATTCAATTCTTCTTTAAAGCTACTTTCATCTTTTATTTTATCATATTCTTTTTCTACTTCTAATATTAGAGGCATTAAAGTTTCAGACACATATCTTCCACCAAAGGCACCAAAGTAACCTTTGTCATCTGGTAATTGTTTAAAAGAATTTTTAATTGTCATAAAATAATCTAAGTAAATTGTTTATTTTTTTATTACTTTTTTTACCCAGCGACTCTTCTACACCTGAAGAGAGATCAATACCATTAGGATTTAGTGTTTTTTTTATATTTTTTATATTTGATTCATTTATTCCTCCAGAAATAAACCAAGGTAACTTAATTTGAGTATTTTTTAGCAAGTTCCAATCAAAAGATTTAGAATTTCCACCAGGAAGTTCACCTGAGCTTGGCTTGTAATCAAATAAAAGATAGTCGATATTATTTATTTGATTAACTTTAACTAAATCTTTTTCACTTTCTACTGAAAATTTTTTGATTATTTTTATACCAAATGTATTTTTAATTTCGTCGATATACTCTTGGTTTTCATCGCCATGCAATTGTATGTACTGTAAATTTAAATAGGTAATAATATCTTTTAAATCACCTATTCCTTGATTAACAAAGACCCCTACTGGAATTATTTTTAAGTCTGCTGCAAAATTAATTAACTCTCTAGCATCTTTGTAAGAAATATTTCGTGGACTCTTTTTATAAAAAATTAGGCCAAAAAAATCTACATTATTTGCTTCACAGCAAAGTATTGAGTCTTTTTCCTTAAGTCCACAAATTTTAAATATCACTTGTCGTTAATACTTTTATTTATTTCTTTTATTGTTTTCAAAGGATTATTTGACTCAACAATTGGTCTTCCTATAACTAAATAATCTGCACCTAATTTAATTGCTTCTTTAGGCGTAAGAATTCTTTTCTGATCATCTTTTTTGTTATTTTGTTTTTTTTCTAATCTAATACCTGGAACAACTATTAACATTTTGCTACCTACTACTTTTCTTACAGCTTTAAGTTCAAGAGGACTGCAAACTATTCCGTCAAGATTATTATTTTTTGCATTTTGTGCAAATTTTTTTACTAATTGATTAACATTTTTATTGTTATAATATTTTTTAGTTTGACTACTATTTAAACTTGTTAATATTGTTACTCCAAGAATTTTTGTTTTTTTGCTTTTAAGATTTGAAGTAACTTTTTGCATCTCATCACCGCCACTAATGTGAATTGTTGTTAATAGTGGTTTAAGTTTTACAATAGCATTAATCCCATTTCTAACTGTATTTGGTATGTCATGTAACTTAAGGTCTAAAAAAATATTAGGACAAATATCGAATATTTTTTTATATCCTTCAATTCCAAAATTATAAAAAAATTCATGACCAATTTTGAAGCCAAAAGCTTCACTATTAAGATTCTTGGCTAATTTTAGAGATTTTTTTAAATTATTTAGATCTAAAGCTACAATAATTTTTTTACTCATTAATTTCTATTTTAGGATTTAGTTTTTCGTGTAAAATTTTTCCTACTTTGAAATGTAATTTAAAGTTTTCTTTTTTATATAAAATTTCATTCGTTTTTGGATTTCTTACTTTTTTTGCTTTGTTAATTTTTTTTTTAATTGTTCCAAAGCCTCTCAATTCAACATTCATCCCATTATTTAATGAAGTAATTATTTTTTTTATAAAAATATTGAATATTTGTTCAATATCATTTTCACTTAAGTTTTTTTGTTTAGAGTGTAATTTTTTAAGAAGATCAGATTTAATCATCTGATCTTAATCTTTTTTCTTCAATATAGATCCAAGAATATCTCCAAGTGATGCACCTGAGTCGCTTGAACCATATTTGTTTAAAGCTTCTTTTTCGTCCATTATCTCAATTTCTTTTATAGATAAATTTAGAACTCTTGACTTGCTATCTACAGAAATAATTATTGCGTCTACCTGTTCTCCTACAGCGAATCTTTCTGTTTTTTGTTCACTTTTATCTTTTGATAGATTTATCTTTTTAATAATTCCAAGTATTTTATTTTGCAATTCTAAAGTAAGATTTTTTTCAGATACTTCTATGATTTTTCCAGTAACTTTTGTTTTAATCGGATGTTTGTTAATAAAATCTTGAACTGGATCATTTTTTAACTGCTTAATACCAAGACTTATTCTCTCTTTGTCTACATTTATATCAAGTATTTTAACCTTGACTTTATCACCCTTTTTAAAACCTTCAAGGATGCTTTGACACTCGTCTTCTTCCCAACTTAAATCTGATACGTGAACCATTCCATCTATCTCTTCATGGACTTTAACAAATACTCCAAAATCAACTATATTTACAATTTCTGTATCAAGAATGTCGTTAACTTTAATTTCATCCTCTAATTTAGTCCAAGGATTTGATTTTATTTGTTTTAAGCTACATATAATTTTCTTTTTTTCTTTATCTATATCAATAATTTTAACATTCACTACTTCGTTTGGCGACAGAATTTTAGATGGGTGAGGAGGTTTTTTTAACCAGGTAAGTTCATTAAGGTTAATTATCGCATCATATTTTTCATTAACAAGTAAGTTAACACCGTTGTCATTAACTGAATTTACTTTAGCAACGATCTCTTCATTAATATTTATATCTTCGTCAATTTTTTCCCAAGGATCATCACTTAGCTGTTTGATCCCGAGGCTAAGCCTTGAAAGCTCTTTATCGAATTTTAAAACCTTAACCTTAATTGACTCCCCGATATTTAATAAATCGTTTGGAGAGTTTATTTTAGTCCAAGAAATGTCAGTAATATGCACTAAACCATCTAATCCGCCAAGGTCTATAAAAGCGCCATAGTCAGTAAGATTCTTTACTTTTCCTTCTACTATTGACCCTTCGGAAATTGAACTTAAAAGTTCATCCCTTTGCTCTTTAAGCTCTACCTCAGAAATTGCTTTTCTTGATACAACGATATTTCCTCTAAATTTATCCATTTTTAAAATCATTAGATCTAATGGTACATTTAATAATTCTCTTGTATCTTTTGTTATTTGTCTGGTGTCTATTTGACTACCAGGCAAAAATGCAACTACTCCATTTAAATCAACACTCATTCCACCTTTAACCCTGTTAAAGGGTATTCCCTTTACAACCTTATTATTTTCAAATGATTCTTGAAGTGAATTCCAGGATTTTTGTTTGATGGCCTTTTCTCTGGAGAGAATTGTTTCACCATTAGAGTTGTCAATACTTTCAATAAAAACATCAATTGAGTCACCAACGAAAATTTCAGGTTTGTGACCTGGTCTATGAAATTCAGAGACGGGAACTCTCCCTTCACTTTTAGCGCCAACATCTATTGTTACTAGATCATTTTCTAATGAAACTATCTTTCCAGAAACAATTGTTTTTTCTTTAATTTTTAAGTTTTTAAAAGTTTTAGCTATAAGATTTTCGTAGTCTTCATTAGATATTTTTTTATTAGATGCGATTCCCATTAATTCATATTTCCTATAATTTTAATAATTTGTTGCGTTGTTCTTCTAAAGGATTGAGAATTATCAATTATAATTGCACCCTTAGGTATAACTAATGGTGAGTGTTTTCTTGTTTTATCTTTTTTGTCCCTCAATTTAATATCCTCTAAAATTTTCCGGTATATAGACTTTTCACCATTATCAATCAACTGTTTATATCTCCTTTTAGCCCTTATAATGATATCAACCTCTATATATAGTTTTAAGAAAGCATTTTTAAATACAACAGATCCTATATCTCTTCCATCTATTACAAAGCCAGCTTTTTTAATACAGCTCTTAGTGATAACTTTTTGTTGAGAATTTATATAGTTTCTTACAAAATCAAACTTTGCTATTTCTGATGCAAAAAATCCAATTTTTTCTTGTCTTAAACTAACTGATTTTGTAATTTTGATTGTGCTATTTGTCCTAATAAAACTTTTAATTTTATTAATGTCTGTGGCTTCAATTCCTTTTTTAGTTAGTTCAAATGCTAATCTACGATATAAAATTCCAGAATCTAAATGATAAAAATTATATTTTTTAGCAATATATTTGGAAATTTTCCCTTTGCCTGACCCGGCTGGACCATCAACAGTAATAATTTTATTCACTGGATGTTTCCACCTGAATTATTATATGTTTCAATAAAGTTTGGAAAGCTTGTGTTAATTGAATCAGAGTCTTTAATTTGTAAGCTACCTATTTTTGATCCCATAATAATAAATGACATAGCAATTCGATGATCATAATCAGTTTTTATATTGTTATCTAATGGTTTATAAAATTTTGAAGGTTTGATCAGTAAATCATCATTAAGAATTTCACACTCACAACCACATTTATTCAAATTAATTTTAATTAACTCTAAACGATCACTTTCTTTAACTCTTAATTCTCCCAGCCCTTTAAAAAGACTTGGACCGTTAGCGAAAGCAGCTGCTATAGATAAAATTGGATATTCATCAATCATAAGTTTTGCTAAATCTTTATCCAATTCACATCCTTTTAATTCACTGTATTCAACTTTGATATCTGCAACAAGCTCACTACTCAAAAATCTTTTGTTTGTTATTTCAATTTTCCCCCCCATTTTTTTTAGCGCTGTCAGTATCCCGTCTCTAGTTGGATTAATGTTTATATTTTCTAAAAAAATTTTAGAACCCTTATTAATTAATGCACCAACAATAAAAAAAGCACTGCTGGATAAATCAGATGGTATTTCAATATTTTTTGATTCTAATTTTTTTTTTCCTTTTATTTTAATTATGCTCTCTGAACTGTTCTTATCTATTTCTATATCAGCATTAAAAGATTTTAAGAGATTTTCAGTGTGATCTCTTGTTATATTTTTTTCTACAATAGTAGTTAAGCCTTCAGTATTCAAGGCAGCTAATATTAGCCCAGATTTGATTTGAGCCGAAGGAATTGTTACATCAATTTTAGTATTTTTAAGCTTTTTACCAATAATTTTTAAAGGGAGCCTACCAGTAGTATTTTCGAATTTTGCTCCCATTTGTGTTAGTGGTTCTATAATTCTTTTCATTGGTCTAGATGATAATGAATTGTCTCCCTCTAGGGTTGTGTTAAATGCCTGAGAGGCAAGTAGTCCTGTTAATAACCTAGCACTTGTACCTGAATTTCCTAAATATAAACTTTGATTAGGTGCTTTGAGCGATTCAAGACCCCTACCATGTATTAATATTCGATTACCAGAACTTTGAATTTTAACTCCAAGGCTTTTAAAGGCTTCCAATGTGTGTATTACATCTTCTGATAATAATAAATTGCTAATTTCTGAAACACCTTTTGAAATTGAAGGAATTATAATAGATCTATGAGAAATAGATTTATCTCCTGGAATCTTAATATTTCCGTTTATTCCTGAATTTACTTTATTTGAAATCATTAAATTTTAAATTCAGAACCTAAATAAAATTTTTTTATTTTTTCATTCTTTATAGCCTCTTCAGGCATTCCATCAAAAAAAATTATTCCTTCATTAACTATGTAAACTTTGTCTACAATTTTTAATGTTTCTCTTACATTGTGGTCAGTAATCAAAATACCTATGTTTCTTTTTTTAAGAGACTTGATAATTATTTTAATTTCATCAATTGAAACTGGATCAATTCCAGTCAAAGGTTCATCTAAAAGCAAAAATTTTGGTCTTGCTGCAAGTGTTCTTGCAATTTCCAATCTTCTTCTTTCCCCACCGGAAAGGACAATAGATTTAGATTTTTTTACATGACTAATATTAAATTCGTTTAAAAGCCCTTGTAGAATAATTTGATGCTTATTTTTATCTTTTTCAACAACTTCAATTATTGATAAAAGATTATCTTCCACATTCATACCTCTAAAAATCGATGGTTCTTGTGGCAAATAACCAATACCTTTTTTGCCTCTGTTATAAATAGGTGTTTTTGTTATATCAATTTTATCAAGTAAAATTGATCCACTATCTGGCTTTACTAGACCCACTATCATATAAAAAGTTGTAGTCTTGCCGGCCCCATTTGGACCTAATAATCCTACTATTTCTCCTCTTTTAATATTTAAGCTAATGTTTCGAACTACTTTTTTATCTCCATAAGATTTTGAAATTTTATTAATTATTAGTCCATCATTTAGTAACTGAAACTTATTCATTTGAACCAATTAAAGCCCTAACTTTTTTTGAATTTTGTGATGATACTTTGTAGGAATTTTTTTTTGTATCAAGAATTCCGTAGTCTCCTGCAATACTCTCATTTTCTTTTACTATTTTGACATTTTCAAATAATTCGATTATAGATTTTTTGTTATCAAACAATGCTTTTTTGGCAAACATCTCAATTTCGTCAGTATTAATTATTAATTTTTCTTTATCTTCAACTTTAAGGATTGAAATTACCCTCTTTCCATCAACAATTTCAAAATCACCTTGTATTTTAGAACCATTAATTTTTACATTTTCTGTAATTAATTTTGAATTTTCTCCAACAATTAAAAATGAACCATTAGTATTATCCAGTTTTATTTCTGAGTTTGAGACCATTTCAAGGTTTTCCATATGCAATTTACTTGCTTTTCCAGAAATAAGAACATTTTGATTTTTTACATTAAAAATAACTTTATTTCCTTTTCCCTTAATGTTGTATTTAGGAGAATTGAATACAACATTATCATTTGCAATTATTTCTTGTAAATCATCCAAACCATTATCAAAATAAATTTTTACTAGTTGTCCAGTAAGATCAAAATCATCAGAGTTTATTTTAACATTTTTTTTTAAAAGATAGTATTTTTCTTCTTGAAAAACTTCAATACCATCTTCAGTTATAATTTCTGTTTCACCTGTATTTCTTGCCAAAGATGCATTAGAAATCCAAAAGAAAAAAATTAAAGAAAATATTAACTTACTCATCTGATTATTAGTTTTGTTTTTCCTTTAAAATAAATGATATTACCGCTGTCAATAATATCAAAACCTCTTGCCTCAATCATCATATTGTCACTTATAAACTTAGATTTGTCATTACTAAAAGCTACAGATTTTTTTTTATTGAATGTTACATTATCACTATAAATTTTAAATTTATTTGATTTAAAGACTACATTTTTTTTAAGTATAATTTCATTATCTGAAACAAAATCTCCTTCATTTGCTGTAACAGAAATTTTTTGTTTTTTGCTATTAATTGAAAATTTTGGCTTAGTTATATCTGCTTCCCCTTTGTAATTTATAATTCTTTCTTTAGAGACCATTGAATTTGAGCTTAAATAAATTGTAAAAAAAAATAAAATAGTGAATAAAAAAATTGATATTAAAAATAACAAAAAAATTTTTTTATTTATTGATAAAAAAAAATTCAATTTAACTACTCAATCTTAATAAATCATGGATATGAATTATACCTACAGGTTTATTTTTTTCACATATAAATAAACTTGTAATTTTTTTAAAATTCATAATATTTAAAGTTTCTCCAACAAGCATATTTTTTTCACCAGTTGTAGGTTTTTTTGTCATAAGATCTTTTGCTTTAAGGTTGAAAAGATTACTATTCATATTTCTTCTCAAATCACCATCAGTAATTATTCCTATTAATTTATTTTTGTTATTTGTCACCCCAACACAACCAAAGCTTTTTTTTGTCATTGTTATTAAAGTTTTAGTCATTTTATCATTTTCTTTAGCCAAAGGTAGTGACTTTCCAACATGCATAACTTCGGATACTTTCTGTAAATCTTTACCTAAATTTCCTCCAGGGTGAAAATTTTTAAACTGACTACTTTTAAATCCTTTAAGTTCCAATAATGCCATCGCTATACAATCACCTATTACTAACATCAATGTGGTTGAACTTGTTGGAGCTAAATTATGTGGACATGCTTCAACGGGTTTTTTATACACTATTCCTACAGTTGAGTTTTTATATAAGGTGCTTTTTGTATTACTTGATATACTCACCATGGGTATGTCAAAACGCTTTGAGTAACTAATTATATTTTTTAATTCTGATGTTTCGCCAGAATTTGAAATTGCTAATATGCAATCATTTTTAGTTATTCCGCCTAAATCACCGTGGCTAGCTTCTGTAGCATGAATTAAATAAGAAGGAGTTCCAGTGGAAGCTAGTGTTGCAGATATTTTGTTACCAATATGAGCGCTTTTACCAACGCCTGTCACTATTACTCTGCCCTTGATTTTACTGAGTAAAATAACAGCTTTGTAAAAATTATTATTAAATATTTTCGATAAATTTTTTAACTCTTTTAATTCAGTATTGAGAGTATTTTTAGCTCTTTTAATTATGTTATTTTTATTCATTTTAATGCTTAAAAATATCTACATCATGCCAGCCATATAAATCAAGATCAGTACGATGACACAAAAATTCAAAACATGCGTTTGCAATTTTTGTTCTATTTTCTCTCGCAAGCATAATATCTAACTTATTTTTTAATTTATGAAGATGCAAAACATCTGTTGCTGCATATATTTTTTGATCCTTTGATAATTTTCCTCCCCAATCGGATGATTGCTCTACTTTTGAAATTGTTTCATTTAATAATTCTTTGCACAAATCTTTGTAGCCATGCTTATCCGTATAAGTTCGGACAAGTTTAGAAGCAATTTTTGTACAGTAAATATTTTTTATTTCTAATTTGAAGGCATGTTTTAAAATTGCTACATCAAACCTTGCATAATGAAAGATTTTGGTAATGCGATTATTTTTTAATAGTTTTATGAGATTTTTTGGTTTTTTTCTTAAATCTAAAATTTTTACTAAATGGCAAATTCCATTTCCGGAAGATAATTGAACTAAACATAATCTATCTCTTGCTGGATTTAAGCCCATAGTTTCAGTATCAATTGCAACGATTTCACCAAAATCTAAATTGTCTGGTAGATCATTTTCATAGTATTTTATTTTCATTTGCAAATTAATTGTTCTTTATTTCAAATAATTAAGTTGTTATAGCATCAATCTCTATAAAAATCATGAAATCTATAATTATATTTGGTGGTGCTGGATACATAGGAAAAAATCTAATCAGAAGATTTGCCAAAGATGGTTACAAGGTCATTGTTCCTTATCAAAAACAAACAAAAGAAGCTAACCTTAGACTTCTAGGGTCAGTTGGTCAAATTATTCCTTTTCATTTTACATCGCTGAAAAATGAAAAATTACGTACTTCATTAAATAATTCAGATTTTTGTATCAATTTAAAAACTTCTTGGTCTTCTAATAAATCAGAATTATCGAGATCAATTCTTGATTTTAATTTGGATTTAATTAGTCAAATAAAACACTCCTCTTCAATTAAAAGGTTTATATTTTTTTCGGGTCTTGGAACTGAAACAAGATCGACATTCAGAAATAAAATCATTTCCAAAGCTGAAAACCTAGTAATCAAAAATCTTCAAAATGCTGTTGTAATAAGACCAAGCGTTATTTTAGGCAACAATGATCAGTTTTTATCAAATCTCTTACCAATTTTTAAAATGTCTTTTTTTATCCCTCTGTTTGGTGATGGAAGTAAAAAATTTCAACCAGTTTTAATAGATGATGTTGTAAAATTTGTTTCAAAAACAATTGAAGAAAGCAACAGTGACAAACAATTATTTGAATTAGCAGGACCTGATATTTTTACTTACAAAGAGTTTTATAATCTTATTGCAAAAGCAATGAATAAAACAAGAGTTCTTGTACCAACCCCAATGCCTATTATGAAGCCAGTTGTTGGGATAGGGGAAAAATTACCTTTTTTTCCTATTAATTCTGAGCAATTATCTCTTTTTGAGACTGATAATATCTTATCAGGCAAAGAATCTGGTTTTGACTTCTATGAGATATCCCCAAAAAGTGTAATTTCAGCAGTTAAAAAATCATTATAAAACATCAATTTTTTCACAATCAGTACCGTTATTGTACTAAATAGTAAATTTTAGTATTTATTTTCATTTATATTTTCGTTAAGTGCATATTTTCTTAAATATTAGTATCAAAATTGTACGAATGTTAAAATTTACTTCAATTAATAAAGAAAACCCTAACAAAGTTGATTCCAAGACCAGATCAGCAAATTTTGATGAAATATATGCCAATTTTGCCAAACAGAAAGCAGAAGAACAAGCTTCCCGGTGCTCTCAATGCGGCGTTCCTTTTTGCCAGGTTCACTGCCCGCTTCATAACAATATTCCTGACTGGCTTAAATTAACAGCTGAAAACAGATTAGAGGAGGCTTACCAAGTATCAAGTGCCACGAATAACATGCCTGAGATTTGTGGGAGAATATGTCCTCAAGATCGTCTATGTGAGGGTAACTGTGTTATTGAGCAATCAGGTCATGGAACGGTCACGATAGGGTCTATTGAAAAATATATTACTGATACAGCTTGGGATAAAGGATGGATAAAAAAAATTGAACCAAGTATTAATAGAGATCAATCCATTGGAGTTATAGGTGCTGGTCCAGCAGGTTTAGCAGCTGCTGAAGAATTAAGAAAACTTGGTTATAAAATTACTATATATGACCGATACGATAGAGCGGGGGGATTACTTATTTATGGAATTCCAAATTTTAAATTAGAAAAAGAAATTGTTACAAGACGAACAAAACTATTAAAAGACAGTGGAGTTGAATTTAAATTAAATTTTAATGTTGGTGAGGATAAAACTTTAAAGGAACTCAGAAGAGAACATAATGCAATTTTAATTGCAACGGGGGTTTACAAATCTAGAGATATAAATCTAAATGAACAAAATTATTCTAATGTAGTCACAGCTTTAAACTATTTAACAGCTAGTAATAAAGTTGGATTGAAAGATAAAGTTGACGATTTTGATAGTGGCTTATTAAACGCAAATAATAAAAACATTATAGTTGTTGGTGGAGGTGACACAGCAATGGACTGTGTTAGGACTGCCGTGCGTCAAGGTGCAACATCAGTAAAATGCTTGTATCGTAGAGATAAAAATAACATGCCTGGATCTCAAAGAGAGGTTGAAAATGCAATTGAAGAAGGTGTAGATTTTAACTGGCTTACATTACCAACACAATATCAAGGGCAGGATAAAGTAGAAGAGGTTAAAATTGTAAAGATGGAACTTGGTTCTCCTGATGAAGGTGGCAGAAGAAAACCTGAAATAAAAGATAATAGCGAAGAAATATTAAAAGCAGATTTAGTAATTGAAGCACTTGGTTTTGAGCCAGAAGATTTACCTGTGATGTTTAATGAACCAAAACTAAATGTTACGCGTTGGGGAACTTTGAAAGTTGATTATAAAAATCTTATGACATCCCTCCATGGTGTATTTGCTGCTGGTGATATTGTCAGGGGTGCAAGTCTTGTTGTTTGGGGTATCAAAGATGGAAGAGATGCTGCCGGTCATATTCACAACTACCTCACTAAAAATATTGAAGAAAGCAAAAGGGTTGTTAATGAATAATTTCATTCAAGATTGGCAAAAAAATAAAAAAATACTTGAGAAAAATCACGTATACAGAGCACTGGATGAACATTCTTCTTGTGGTGTTGGGTTAATTGCCTCCCTTGAAGGAAGTTACAAGAGAGAAATTGTTGAAATGGGTGTTCAAGCACTTAAAGTTTTGTATCACAGAGGAGCCGTTGATGCAGATGGCAAAACGGGGGATGGCGCAGGGATACAACTAAGCATACCTCAGGAATTTTTTAAAGAAAAAATAGAGCGAACTGGAAACAAACCAAATAATCTTCCATTTGCAGTTGGAATGATTTTTTTACCACGAACAGATTTTGCCGCTCAAGAAAAATCAAGAACTATAGTTGAGGCTGAAATTATAAAAGAGGGTTTGAAAATATATGGATGGCGTCATGTACCGATTAACTCTTCTATAATTGGAGATAAAGCAAAAGCAACACGACCAGAAATAGAACAAATACTTATAGGAAACGATACAATTCAAAATGAAAAAGAATTTGATAACTTACTTTATATAATTCGTAGGAGAATTGAAAAAGAGATTAGAAAAAGCAACATAAGTAATTTTTATGTTTGTTCACTTTCTTGTCAGTCAATAGTTTACAAAGGAATGTTTTTAGCCGAACAATTATCAAATTTTTACCCCGATATACAAAATGAGAAATTTGTTTCCCGTTTTGCTGTTTATCATCAACGTTACTCTACAAACACATTTCCTACGTGGTCCTTAGCGCAGCC
>CEUZ01289238.1_pt1 | contig 16686 bp, 14 predicted proteins | sample 361511 | NCBI WGS metagenome assembly CEUZ01 (sample SAMEA2622822, study PRJEB7988) | marine metagenome | biome: marine biome (ENVO:00000447); feature: surface water layer (ENVO:00002042); material: "saline water (ENVO:00002010), including plankton (ENVO:xxxxxxxx)" | depth 5 m
TTAGACCAATATAATTGGCCTGGTTCCGCTATACCATATTCAGTCATATCCCTAGAATATATACCACACCACATATGTAAGTTTTCTATAACTCTTATTATATTCAATGTATCTGGGGGGGAACCCCAACCCTCTACCATACTAGAATAATAATAGTTTTCATGCGCATCTAGAATGCTATCTTGAGTCGAAAATGAATAGTGAAACTGGTAAAGTAAAACGCCTGTCAAGGTTGCTGTAAATATAACTACTAAGAATCCTAACCTTTTAAAAAGACTTTTTCTATATTGAAATAAAGAATTAATCTTCTTGTTCTCCAATAAATTTATAACCTACTCCATGTATTGTTTTGATATATCGAGTTTTAGTTGGAGTCTCCCCTAATTTTCCACGCAATCTGCTTACTAAAACATCTATTGACCTATCATAGCTCTGCCAAGAAATTCCCCTTAGATTTTCAACTAAAAACTCTCTGTCTAATGTTTCCCCCGCATTTTCAATAAATAAAATCAATGCTTCATATTCTGTTGTAGAAAGTGATAAGATATTATTATCCAAATATACTTCTTCTTTAATTTTATCAATACTCATGCCTTTAAAATTAACCTTTTCTACAATAGCTGCGTTTGAATGACTTCTTCTTAAAATAGATTGAATCCTAGCTAAAAGTTCTCTAGGCTCAAATGGCTTAGATAAATAATCATCTGCTCCTAATTCTAAACCTACAATACGATCTGTCACTTCTCCTCTTGCTGTAAGCATAATCACGGGGATAGATAATGTTTCTCTAATAATACGTAATACTTGAAACCCATCCATCTCTGGTAGCATAATATCCAAAATAATTAATTCTACTTTATTATTATTCAGATAATCAAGGGCCTCCTTGGGCTCATGTTTTACTATAATATTATATTTTTCTGATAAAAACTCTTCAACTAAACTAGTTAGCTTAGCATCATCATCAATCATTAGTATGTCTTTCATTAAATATCCTTTAACATTTATTATTGGCTCAAAATCTGATTTTTTATGTTATTAATTTTATGCTTAAAGTCAGTGTCTGTTTTCATTTTCTTTTCTATAGTTTTACATGCATGCACAACTGTTGAATGATCACGACCTCCTATATTCATCCCTATATTTGCCAAAGATGATTCTGTTAGCTCCTTGCAAAAATACATTGCTATCTGACGAGATAATGCTATATTCATTACTCGAGTTTTTCCCATAATTTGTCTTTCGCTTACTTTCATTTCCCTACAAATAAATCTAATTATTTGATTAATGCTGATCGTTGTAAAAGAAATATCTCCTAATATATTTTTTAAAACATGTTTTGCTAAATTAATCGTAATTTCTTCTCTTCGTAATGAAGAAAGTGCTAATAATTTTACAAGTGCACCTTCCATAGTCCTAATATCTCCTTTAATTGCAGAAGCAATAAACTCTGTCACATCATAAGGAATTTCTAAACCATCATCTTCCCCTTTTTTCATTAAAATAGCAATTCGAGTTTCTAAGTCTGGAGGTTGAATGTCAACAATCAACCCAGATTGAAAACGTGATACTAAGCGATCCTTTAATCCCTTTAATTTGCTAGGGTGTCTATCTGTCGTTAATATAATTTGTTTCCCTTTTTGAAATAAATCATTAAATAGGTGAAAAAATTGTTCTTGAGTTTGTTCTTTTGATTCAAAAAATTGCACATCATCTAAAAGAAGTATATCTATATTTCTATAATTGCTTATAAAATCTGTAGAATGATTTTTTTGAATTGAACTAATAAAGTCTAGCATGAATTTTTCACTAGTTAAATAAACTACACGCATATTAGGGTTTTGACGAATGATTTTGTTACCTACCGCTTGTAATAAATGTGTTTTACCTAGACCTGGATTGCTATAAATAAGCAATGGATTATAAGGGGTTTGCCCAGGAGTATCCGCTACAGACATTGATGCAGCTTTAGCAAATTGGTTACTCTTGCCTTCAATAAAATTTTCAAAAATATATCGAGAATTTAATTGAGATTTTCTATGATAACTCTTTGGCATTGGTTTATCTGATTCCGTTAATGTCGGGATATTTCCTGTTTTTTTATCACTAATAACTATACTGTAATTAACAATTAGAGGGTGAGACGCATGTTCTTTTAACGCACTATCAATTAAATGCCTATATTTAGATTCTAACCATTCATAATGAAATTGATTAGGAACTTGAAGTGTAATTTCTTCTTTATCCATTCTGACCGCTACAATGCCATCAAACCATGTTTGGTAAGCCTGCTCTTGAATGCGCTCTTTAATAAATAATAAACATTTTTTCCAAAATTTATGTATATCTAAATCTAAATTTTTATCTGTTTGGCCTGTTGAGTTATTCATATTATTAATCATACTGATAATTCAAGGTTAAAATTGAGCTAATAAATTAATTAAAATCAAGATGAAAACTTAAGCTCTATATCGTCCAAATTCTTTGTAATTTTATAATTATGATTAAATTATTTATCTGCATATTAATTAGCATAATATTGTATAAGAATAAAAAAAATTGGAAAATAAATCTGCCCTATTTTTATTCCCAAGATAAATTTCTTGTAATAGGACACCGGGGTGCTCCTGTAGTTTATAAAGAAAATACAATTGAGTCTTTTATACAGGCTTTTGAATTAGGATTAAATGGTATTGAGCTAGATGTGCAAATAACAAAAGATAATCAAATAGTGATTTTTCATGATTGGGAAATATTAGAAGAAACTGGGAATATCAACAAAATTAGTGATGTTAATTACTCAGAAATAAAAAATATTAATTCTTCTAATACAACAATCCCATTGTTAAATGATTTATTAGAAATATTACCAAAAAATAAATTTGTCAATATTGAAATTAAATCAAAAAAAATAAACAATAAATTTCTATTACAAGAAGTACTTAAAATCATATACAGAAATAATAAGGAAAAATATATAATTATTTCTAGCTTTAACCCTTTTGTATTAAAATCACTGCAAAAAATGGCCCCAGCTATTCATACTGCATATCTATGGAGTAGCAAAGATCCTTTATTACTTTTTAATAGTTTACTTTGGGTATATATATGCCATCCTGATGCATTACATATTGACATTAATGATGCTAACAAAAAAATAATTGATTGGGCGCATAAAATAAATATGCCTGTATTAGCTTATACAATCAATGATGCACAAAAATTAGATGAAGCTAAAAGAATGCATTTGGATGGAATATTTACTGATAACCCCAGTCTTCAAAAAGAAATATATAAATATTAATATTTATCATGATTGTTCTTAAAACATATAGCATTTGGTTTTGTTTATTATGATCTATAATTATATATTCATTATATTAAAATTTTTATAATTTGATACAATACAAACAACATTTAGATATTCCTTTAGAGTATATAAGAGAAAAAATATCCGCATTCCTATTAGAAGATATGCCAGAGGGAGATGTAACTACATATAGCATTATTTCTAAATCCAAAAAAATAATAGCAAATATTCAAGCAGTAGAAGAACTTATTTTTGCAGGAGAAAAAATAATACCATACTGTTTTGAGGATGATTGTAATATTAAATTATATAAATCTGATGGAGATTTAGTTAAACCTAAAGAAAGTATAGGAGAAATTCAAGGGCCTGCCAGTATTATTTTATCTAATGAAAGAGTTATGTTAAATCTAATCCAACGTCTATGTGGCATTGCTTCTACTGCTTTTGAATATGTGCAACTTGCTCATAATACCAATGTGAAAATATTAGATACTCGTAAAACAAGTCCTGGATTACGTTTATTTGAAAAATATGCCGTTGCAGTTGGTGGTGCATATAATCATCGCCTTGATTTATCAGATGGTATTCTTATAAAAGATAATCATATAGTATCAGCAGGATCTGTAAAAAAAGCCATACAATCTGTAAAAAAGACTTATCCAAATTTACCATTAGAAATAGAAGTAGATAATTTAAAGCAAATTAAAGAAGCATTAATAATTGGTGTTGATGGTTTTCTTTTAGACAATATGAATACAGAAGCAGTAAAGGAGTCCGTAGAAATTATTCGTAATAGCAAAAATGGTTATAAAATATTCATTGAAGCATCAGGCGGTATAGTAAAAAATAATATAAAAAAATACCTTGATACTGGTATTAATGCAATATCAATTGGAGCAATAACGCATAGTGTAAAAAATAAAGATATTAGATTAGAATTTATATCTTAATTATAATAAGTAAAATTATCAATAAGACGCGTTTTCCCTATAAATACAGCTATACTCACTAGAATTTTATTACAAGAAATTTCTGATAACTCCATTAATGTTTCAGCATCTGCTACAGAAACATAATCAATCTGAACCATATTCTGAGAAGATATATAATTTATAATTTCCTTCCGAATAATTTTAACATTTGTTTCCCCAGAATGAATTAGCTCTTTACCTACTTTTAATGCTTTATATATATTAGAGGCAATATTTTTTTCTTCACTAGATAAATATTCATTCCTAGAACTCATAGCTAAACCATTTGCTTCTCTAATAATCGGACATTCAATAATTTTAACATTATATGCAAGATCTATTACCATTTTTTTTATTATAAGAAGTTGTTGAGCATCTTTTGCGCCAAAAAATGCATGAGTGGGCAAAATAATATTAAACAGTTTAGCTACAATTGTAGTTACACCTTTAAAAAAATTTGGTCTACTTTCACCTTCTAAAAATTGCGATAAATCTAATTCGTTTACATAAGTACTAAAACCTAAGGGATACATTTCAGAGTCATTAGGCAAGAACACACATTCTACTGAATATTCTAAAAGCTTATTTAAATCTTTATCTATAGTTTTAGGATAACTATTCAAATCCTCATGTGGAGCAAACTGAGTTGGATTTAAATATATACTAACTACTGTATATTCACATAAGCTATTTGAAGAGTTAATTAAAGAAAGATGCCCATTATGAAGTGCCCCCATAGTAGGAACAAATCCAATAGAACCTTTTATTCCTTTGCGCCATTTTTGAAATTCTTTAATAGTTGAAATTATTTTCAAACAATTAATGAGATTTAATAGGGTTTCTCTTGTTTATTATATAATTACTTTTTTCAGGAAACTTTCCATTTTCCACTGATTTTTTATATTCTACTAATTTATTTTGAATATCCATTTTGATATTTCCAAAACACTTTGAATGCTTTGGGGTTAAATCCATATATAATCCTAAAATATCATGATAAACCTGAATTTGGCCATCACAAAATGGACCTGCTCCTATACCTATAGTTGGTATATCTAATGATTTTGTTATTTTCTGTGCTAAATCTGCAGGAATGCCCTCTAATACTACTGCAAATGCACCACCTTCTTGTACGCACATAGCATCTTCAAATATTTTTTCAGCTTCTAGTTTGGTTTTACCTTGAATTCTATATCCTGAGCTTAAATGATATGATTGAGGTAGTAAACCAACATGTCCCATAACAGGTATGCCCGCATCAATTATTGCTTTAATTTGTTTTTTATAGGGGCTGCCTCCTTCTAATTTAATAGCATTTGCTCCTCCCTCTTTAATAAACCGACCCGCATTACGTACTGCATCTTCTACAGAAGCCTGATAAGACATAAAAGGCATATCTGCTACAACAAGAGCCTTTTTACTTCCCCTGCAAACTGCACGAACTAAAAATATTAATTCTTCCATTGAAATTGGTATTGTAGTATCCATTCCATATACTACCATAGCAGCACTATCGCCAACTAATAATAATGGAATATCTACTGCATCTGCATTGCAGGCAGAAATATAATCATATGCAGTAATTGTTGCAAAAGGGTTAGAGCATCCTTTTAATAATTTTATATCTTGGATTGTTATTCTACTCATTTTATAAATTTATCTAAAACATTTTCTTGATTGGATGTAGCAGTAATATGATTTTGTCTATCTACATGTACAATCTGAGGCTTATGGATTAAAGATTCTTCATAAGTTAATTGACAATAAGAGACTATAATTACTAAATCACCTTCATGAATCAAATGTGCGGCAGCACCATTGATACAAACTTTACCAGAACCTCTTTCTCCGCTTATTAAATAAGTTTCGATTCGATTGCCATTTGTAATGTCTAATACTTGAATCTTTTCATATTCGCTTAAGCAACAAGCATCCATAAGGTCTTTATCTAATGTAAGCGACCCTACATAATTCAGATCTGCTTCTGTAACAGTAGCTCTGTGAATTTTTCCTTTAAGCATATTGATAATCAATTGGTTTACCTCTAAACTATTTATGTAAATTTACAATTATTCTCTATATAAGGCAAAAATACATGCAAATAATTACAAAATATAAATTATAATAATTTTCATAATAAATCCTTTTGTAAGTACACACATTATAAAGTATATTTCTTCTTACAGATAACAATATGTTGTATTATTTTTATTTAAAAATAAATGGCGTCCCTTAAATATAACTTTTTCAATTTATTCTAATGCACAGAATTAAACTTGCAATTTATATTTTTCTACTACTTGTAATTTCTTTTTCTTGTAGCAAAAAAAATGCAGGAGAAGCTACAACACCAGATATTATAAATAATAAAGAACCTAATAAAAATACTGATCCTATTTCACCAAATGTAAATAATAATATTGAAGAAATAATTGCTGACTTACATAATGAAATAAAAATATTACAAGCTGAATTAAGTTATCAAAATGATGGAATAAATAAAATTGAAGCTCAATCTCAACTTTGGGCTGACCCATTTTCTATTTATAATAAAGAAATTGTACTAAATAATGGGAGCTCAATATTTGGGAAAATTATCTATCAAGATGAAAATGTAATGAAAGTTGAAACTTTAATAGGGCAACTGATGATTGAACGTAATACTATTTCCCGCGTAATAAATCAAATCAATTCTTATAATAAATTAAATTTACAAAATACAAAAATAAATGCTGGAAAAATCGATTATGATAATATTGCTTCTGGTCCAAATATAATAAATAAACATAAATATTCTGAAAGTGCACAACTTGCTCTAATTGGCAATATAAAAGAAATAAAAGATAGCTCTGGCAATACCGTGCTTTCTGGTGAAATAAAAAATATTGGGAATAAACGTGCTGATTTTGCTAAAATTATTTTTAGTTTTAGAATGGACTGGCAAGGAACAACTAAAACTCTTACTGCATTTATAAATGGTGTTACTAATACTTTTGATACAGGGATATCATCTGACAATAGCATCCCTGCACATGCTATAGGTAATTTTGAATTAATTATACCAAATTCATTTGGCGCCTTTATTGGTTATAATTATGATTTTGATTGGAGTCAATATGATAAATAGAAAATATCTTTTAAAGATATTTTCTATTATTTTTATTTCTATTATTTTTTCTAAAGAAAAAAGTGTGTTATGGGATTTTGGCGTCCAAATACAATCTATAAAACCATTATCAAATTCAAATAAAGATTCGCAATCAGAGGCTTTGATTGCGAATCGATTTGTACCACCTAATTTTTTATCTACAGATAAAAAATTAGATGAAAATATATTATCAAATTCTATTACAACAATTACACTTAATAATATGAATGAAATTAGCACTCTCGCTGCGCAACTGACCATGAAAAATGACTTTCAATCTATTATTGACATGATAAATCAAATTGATTTATCTAAATTTAATAATAACTTTTCAAATTTATATTATTGGCTTGCTAATGCTTACTTTCATACAGGGAAATATCTAGAAGCAAAAAATATTTTATTATCAAATAATACACAAATAATTCATGATCATGCCCATTTCCTATTAGCTATGATCTATGAAAGCCAAGGGGAAAAGAATGCTGCAAAAGAAAAATATTTACAATTTTCAAAAGAGTTCCCAACCAGCGATCTGTTAAATTCTGCATTAATTAAAATAAAATTATTAAATAATTAAATATAATGAAATTCGCCAAGTGTTCATTATTTTTAATTACTTTATTATTTTATATTTCTTTTTTACAAGCAGGATCTAGAGTTTCTTTTTCAAGACCTGGACAAATGATGCGTATCCCTAGCGTAGACCATTCTATAGCAAAAAAATTTATTAGTATTAATATAGCGAATGAATTTTTTTCATCATATCAACAAAATTCTAGTTTTTCAATTAGCACTATTAGTAAATCAGGATATTATTATGGGATTTCTTATGTAAAACCTGAAAACCCTTCTAATTCTACAGAAATAGGGTTTCATATTCAAAAAAATATTTTAGTATATGAAAATATTAATATTGATATTGGAATTCATGATATTGTCTTTAGGCATGGGGGCTATGAATCAAATGGACTAAATACAAATAATCTTTCATTATTTGCTATTTTAAGTAATAATAAAGTTTATGAACAATACTCTATCTCTACACATATGGGTTTAGGAACAGGAAAACTTGTTCAGGATCCTGAAAACTACACAGCAGACCCTTCTCAAGAAATTGGTGCATTCTTAGGCTTCGAATTAAAAACTGATTTTTTCAATAATAATACTACTATATCTATTTTAACAGAATTTACTAATACTGGTGTTAATGTGGGTTTTCGAATTCCATTTTTAAAATTATATCAAGTTAATTTTGGGATTACTCATTTAGAAAATTTTGGAGATTTCGCAGCTGCAGATAAAAGTGGCGCTGATTATAGTACTCAGCTCAGCTCTAATGCACCAACAATTACTCTAGGGTTTACAATGAATATTCCCAGACTATCCAATATATATAAAACTATATCACACACTTCTAATTCTGAAAACAGCCTATATACAAAAATAGATTCTTCTATATTATTTTATGATCCTATTTGTACAGAAGTAGTTGAAATGTTAAGGGACTCTATTCGTCTAACGAGCAACTTAATAAAAAATTTAGATGATTATAATTCAATGTTGCTACACAAAGAAGCAATGTTAACTGATTCTACACAAAAATATATTATAAGAGAAAAAGTAAGTCAAAAAATGCAAAACACTGCTATGCGACATTTATCTAGATCATTGCGATTGTTTTATGATAATCGCTATCAAGAAGCTTTAGAGAATGTTAATCTTGCTATTAATGCAAATCCAAACCTAGCCATTGCATATGGTAGAAAAGGATCAATCTATTATAAATTAGGAGATATGCGCAGAGCAACTTTAAACTGGAATGTAGCATTACAGCTAGACCCAGAATTTACTGAAATACATGATATGCTTAAAGCATCAAATGATAATAGATTAGAGCCCATAGAAATAAGCAAAACTTTAAATGAAGATTAATTATTTTTATCAATCAATATTATGTTACTAAACTTTTAAAAATAAATTTGGTTGTATTATATTTACTTATGCTTAATCAGGAGCAAAATAATGACGTTTAAATATTATAAATTATTTTATTTTTTACTAATATGTACAGTTTTTAGTAGTCAGCAAACTTCAATAATTGCTGAAAAAATTATTTTAGAAAACTCTATTCGTGATAAAATTATATCTTCTGTATCTAAGTTATTAGGAGAAAATAATTTTCTTGTTATTGTGAATGTAGATTACTCTACTACTGGTGGAGTACTAAGCAATCCATCTACTAATAGTCCTAATAAAAATACTGAAAATGGCTACTCACCATTCCCAGGTCTCCCCACGGTACCTTCTAGAAATAGTTCATCGGAATCCAGTAGGTCTAAGACTGAGAACTTACCAACAGAAAATTCTTCAATAGGTAAAATTGAAGTAAACATTGATATAGATGAAGAACTTGCCTCTTTTTCTATAAAAGAAGATGTAAGATCAATAGTAAAAAAGACTATACCTACTTTAAAAAATTGTGATGATTGCATAAAAATTGGAATATTACAATTTCCCCCAAATGAAAAATCAAATTTAGAAAAACAACTTGAAGCTTTAAAAGATGAAGTTGAAACTTTACAAAAAGATAATAAAAAATTAGAAGATGATAAAAGAAAAGCTTATCTAAAAAAATTAGAAGATAATTATAATGAAGTAAAGAATATGCTTGCTGATGTACAAAAGCGTGAAGATAGAAGATTGCAAGAAAAAAGAGAAAAAGATTCTCTAATAATACAAATTGCCATAGAAGAAGAAAAGGATAGACATAAAAAGCTGATTGAAGATAAGGCTGCCACTGAAAAAAAATTAGAAAGGATGATAGATAGTAAAATAAGAGCTGATTCTGTTATTATTAGTGAATCAATGGACATGTATAAAAGTATTATGAAAAAAAAAGGTGGAGGAGATTTTGATGATGATGCTTTTTTAGGCATGCAAATTGGTAATAGTAATGGAGGCGGAATTCTTATTTTTTCTCTATTTTTATTATTGATAATTTGTATTATCTCATTTTTTTATTTCATGATAAAAAAAACAAATACACCTATTTATTTAAAACAAAAAATTAAGCCAGAAGATCTAAATGAGGAGACTCACATCAATAATGAAAAATTGAATGATACTACTCCTGCCTCTAGCAATCAACCTGAAACAGCAATAAATTCTAATAAAGATGCTCCTAATCCCGAGCTTCAATCTTTACAACAAACTGCTGCCTCACTTACAGTTGGAGAAAAAGAAAGTGCCTCGAATCTAATAAATGAATGGCTTGAAGATAATCCGAATAATAATGAATCTAGTGAAGAATAAGGGAGGTCTATATAATGAAGAAGATGAGTGAACTTACTGGATATGATAAAGCTTCTATAATCGTTGACCTTTTAGGAGATTCTTTAGCCCTTAATGTATTTAAAGATATTTCTGAATCAGATTTTTATGAACTTCGAAAGCATGCTAAAAAAATTAATCATGAAATTTCAACTACTATTAAAAAAGAGGTGCTTGATGATTATTATTTAAAAATGCTTTCAGCTAATAAATTTCAAGGGGCTTCTCTAAATAAAAATATGTTTGATTTTCTTAATGAGTTAAATGATGAACAGATATATGAACTATTATCTAATGAGAAACCGCGTGTCATTGCATTAGCATTAGAGCAAGTAGAAAATGCAAAACGAATGGTATTTTTAACTAAATTAGATCAAAATATACAAACTGAAATTGTTCTTCAAACAGGAAATTTGAATGATATACCACTTGAAGCTGTAATCCAGATTGCAAAAAAATTAAAGAAAAAAACTTCTTTCTTACCTAGCCCTGTTGAGTTTTCAAGAGGAGGAGGGAAGTCAGTTTCAGATATGCTATCAAAAATGCCTGAAGATGATGCAGAAATGTATTTAAATAAAATGAAGCTTGATAATCCAGATCTATATCAAGATGTGAAAAGATATTTTTTTCTATTTGAAGATATAATTAATATGCCCGAAAAACCATCTCTTATTTTATGGGGTGATTCTGATATGGATTTAGATATAATGGCAAAATCATTAAAAGGATGTAATTCTGAAATTGTGGAAAAATTGCAAGCATATTTACCAGGAAAAAGACAAGCTATGTTTACGCCCATAGAAGAAGAGGAATCTCTATCTAAGCATGAAATTGATACCGCTAAAGCTGAAATTAAAAATTTATTGCAAACAAAGATTGCATCTGGAGAAATTAAAGTTGAAGATATATTAACCTAGTAATAATTAAAAATATATTTAAATTTATCTATTTTATAAATTTACCTGTGTAAGAATTTTTATTACTACTAATACTATCAGGAGGTCCCTCTGCTACAATATTGCCTCCACCAATGCCACCTTCTGGTCCTAGATCAATTACCCAATCAGATGATTGTATAACATCTAAATTATGTTCAATTACAATTACCGTATTACCTTTACTAACTAAATCATGAAGAACATCTAATAACATTTCAACATCTTGGAAATGTAGCCCAGTAGTTGGCTCATCCAATAAATAAAGTGCTCTACCTTTTCCAGATCGTGAAAGTTCTGTTGCTAACTTTACACGCTGGGATTCTCCCCCAGATAATGTTGTTGCTTGTTGCCCTAATCTAATATAACCCAATCCAACATTGTTTAATGTTTCTAACTTAGACTTAATTGCAAGATGGTTAGAAAAAAAGTAAGCAGCTTCTTCAATAGATAATTCTAATATTTCTGATATTGTTTTACCCTTATAAGTAATTTCAAGCGTTTCTCTATTGTATCGCAATCCTCTACATTCTTCACACTGAATATACATATCAGCTAAAAAATGCATTTCAATTTTTATAAGTCCCGCACCCTGACAAGATTCACATCTGCCACCTTTAACATTAAATGAAAATCTGCCAGGTTTATATCCTCTAACTTTAGATTCAGGTAGTGAACAAAATAAATCTCTTATATGAGTAAAAAGACCTGTATATGTTGCGGGGTTAGATCGAGGAGTTCTTCCAATTGGTGCTTGATTAATTTCAATAACTTTATCAATATATAATAAACCTTCTATATTTTTATAAGGGAGTGGTTTTTTTATACTAGAATATAATTCTCTTGATATTATGGGATATAATGTCTGATTAATAAGTGTAGATTTCCCTGAACCTGAAACTCCAGTAACACTTATAAATTTACCTAATGGAAATTCAACAGTAATATTTTTTAGATTATTACCTTTTGCGCCAATTAATTTTAATTTTTTTCCATCTCCATCATGCGCCAGCCTTTTTCTAAAAAATTGAGAGTTATCTAATAAATATTTCCCTGTTATAGATTGTTTATTTTTAATAATATCATCAACAGTGCCCTCTGCTACTATCTTGCCACCATATTTTCCTGCCTTAGGACCCATATCTAATATCCAATCTGAGGCCCTAATTGTATTTTCATCGTGTTCTACAATTATAATAGTATTTCCTAAATCTCTTAACTGTTTTAAAGTTTCGATTAATCTTTTATTATCTCTTTGATGAAGCCCTATAGTGGGTTCATCTAAAATGTATAAAACACCCATTAGCTGAGAACCAATTTGAGTTGCCAACCTAATACGTTGCGTTTCTCCTCCAGAAAGAGTATTAGCAGACCTATTCATAGTAATGTAGTCCAAACCTACATTAACAAGAAATACTAATCTAGATTTTATCTCTTTAATAATTTGCTCTGAAATTTCTTTATCTCTATTAGATAAAGATAAAGAGTTGAAAAAATCTAATAGAGACCCTATGGTGTATTCTGTAAGTTCATTAATATTCTTTTTATTAATAGTAACAGCAATACTTGCTTTCTTTAAACGTGCACCTTTGCAATCTGGGCAATCCTGAATTGCCATATATTTTTCAATCCATTCACGCATTCTCCCTGATTTTGTTTGAGAATAACGTCTTTCTAAATTAGAAATTATTCCTTCAAAATGTCCTTTATATTCTCCTTTAAATTTTTCTGATTTGTATGGTATTTTTATTTTTTTACTCTTATTTGATCCAAAAAGTAAAATAGATTGAACTTCTTCTGTTAATTTTTTCCATGGTGTTGTAAAATTAAAATCATAATGAAAGGCTAAGCTCTTTAAAATAGAGCTATACCAATTCCCTCTAGGCTGCTCTCCAATAGGCTCAATACATCCCTGTACTAAAGATTTATTTTTATTAGGAATTATTAGGTCAGGATCAATAGAAACCTTACTTCCCAAACCATCACATGTATTGCACGCTCCAAATGGAGAGTTAAAGGAAAATATCCTAGGCTGTAATTCATCATAAGAAATATCACATTTAGGACAAGAAAAAAGCTCACTATACAAATGTTCACTTTTTCCTATTTCATTAATAATTACTAAACCCTTCCCTATCTTGAGCGCTAATTCTATAGAGTTTGTTAATCGATCTTTCATATTGTTTTTTATAATCAATCTATCTACAACTACTTCTATAGTATGTTTTATGTTTTTATTTAATCTAACTTTATCTAATACATTAACCTCTTTACCATCAATCCTAATGCGCAAAAACCCTTCTTTAGCAATAGTATTTAATACATCCTTAAACTGTCCTTTTCTGCTACGAATTACTGGCGCTAATACTTGAAATTTTATTCCTTCTTCAAATGATAAAACATGATCTACAATTTGCTGTACTGTTTGTCTTTGTACTGGGCCTTCGCAACCATAACAATGCTGAACTCCTATTCGAGCATAAAGTAATCTAAGATAATCATATATTTCTGTAATTGTACCAACAGTAGATCTTGGATTTCTACTAGATGTTTTTTGTTCAATAGAAATTGCTGGAGATAATCCCTCAATATAATCCACATCAGGCTTTTCCATAAGACCTAAGAATTGTCGAGCATATGCTGATAGAGATTCTACATACCTTCGTTGACCCTCTGCATAAATTGTATCAAATGCTAAGGAAGATTTGCCAGATCCAGATAGACCGGTGATAACAATAAGTTTATCCCGCGGAATTGTAACATCAATATTTTGCAAATTATGCTCTCTAGCACCTTTTACAAAAATACAATTCTTTTGTTTTTTCTTCATACGCAACCTTTAACCTACAATTTATATCCATTGATGGAAAAACATTATTTATAAGATTAATAATTAAAAAAGACTAATAATAACTTTTAATGGAATTTTCTTATTTTTAACGTATGAAATATTTGAAATATCTACCTTATTTAATATTGATGCTTGCGGTATTATATGGATTTAAAGCTAATATAATAAAAGATCAATTTCACAAAATGAAGACTATGGCTGAAATAATTCGTTTAGTAAATGATAATTATGTAGATGATGTAGATATGAACGATGTATTAGAGGGTGCTATTATTGGTCTTCTTGATAGGCTAGATCCACACTCAAGTTATATTTCTTCTGAACAATTAGAATTAATTAATGAACAGTTTGATGGTGAATTTGAAGGGATTGGGATTGAATTTAGTATTTTAGATGGATATATTACTGTTATATCTCCCATCCCCGGAACCCCATCTGATAGGGCTGGTCTACAGTCTGGTGATAAAATTACTCGAATAAATGATCAGTCTGCTTATAAAATAACGCAAAAAGATGTCATGGAAAAATTAAGAGGTCCAAAAGGATCCCGTGTAGATGTTACCATATCAAGATCAGGGTTAGATGAAGATTTTGAAGTTACTCTCGTTAGAGATAAAATACCAATTGTAAGTGTTTTGGCTAGCTTTATGCTAAATAAAGATACTGGCTATATTAAAATTAACCGATTTGCACGCGCAACTTCACAAGAAGTTAAAAAATCTTTAAATGATTTAGAAAAAAATGGAATGAAACAGTTATTATTAGATCTGCGAAACAATGGCGGCGGGATGATGGATCAAGCAATAAACATAATAGATATGTTTATTGCTTCTAGAGATACTATATTATTTACTAAAGGAAAAATTCCCAACTCTAGTGCTGTATATTGGTCTAAAAAAGATATTCAAGATAAAAAATATCCAGTTATTGTACTAATTAATAGAGGGTCTGCTAGTGCTAGTGAAATCATTTCTGGTGCTTTTCAAGATTTAGATCGAGGACTTGTAATTGGAGAAACTAGTTTTGGGAAAGGACTTGTTCAAAGACAATATTCATTAAGAGATGGATCTGCTGCCCGAATAACTATTGCAAAGTATTACACCCCCTCAGGGAGATTAATACAAAGACCATATGATAATGTAGCAGATTACTATACGGACTTAACAAAAGAAAATCGCGAATCAAATGATTCTACCTTAATAAATAAACCAATTTTTTATACTAAAAAAGGGCGCAAAGTATATGGAGGTGGTGGCATCACTCCAGATATTTTTTCAAATAATAATATAGATTTTAGTAAAAGTAGTCGCAAGATATTGACACATCCAGATCGATTAATATTTAAATATGCAGGGGAAGTTAAAAACATAATTGAAAAAAAATATCCAAGCTATACAAAATTCAAAAATGAATATAAAATTAATGGAAATAAAAAAAAGAATTTTTTCAATTGGCTTTCTGATGAAAATATTGAATTTTCTATAGAAGAACTTGATGAGAATTGGAATTATATAGAAAATAAAATTATGGCTGAAATAGCAAATAAAATATGGGGAAAAGAATTTTTTTACAAGCAGTCTTTATTGAAGGATATTCCAATTCAAGATGCATTAACTCATTTTAGTCAAGCTGCAAAATTATATAATAAAGAATAAATTTGCTGTATTAAATGGATTTTTTTAGTTAATATTATACTCTATATTCAGATATAAGAATTTCAACTACTAATAAATAAAAAGGGATAAAAAATGGTTCAATTATTTATTGATGGAGGCGGTTTCATGTGGCCTATATTGTTTATTTTTATTATAGGCTTAGTTTTTGTTTTAGAGCGCCTATATCATTTACTTAAAGGGTTATCCAGCAATGAAGCATTTGCTCATGAAATAGCTGACACTGTTATGTCTTCAGGTATTGATACCGCTAAATCAAATTGTGAAGGAGCAGAAGGTCCTGTTGCGAATTTATGCATGGCAGCACTAGATCGTGCTCATCTTGGCGCAGAAGAAGCAGAACATGCCCTAGATCATTCTGGCGGAATAGAAATGGCTTCTATGGAAAAAAATATGACATGGATTTCTCTTTGTATAGCTACGGCTCCAATGCTTGGATTTTTGGGGACTGTTTGGGGCATGATC